>ENA-UZWV01002241-UZWV01002241.1-metagenome-genome-assembly--contig:-Day-3-1m-contig-2241_pt1 | contig 139365 bp, 127 predicted proteins | sample MGYA00260342_ERZ794902 | MGnify/ENA metagenome assembly ERZ794902
AATTGTAGATTTGCAAACTCTTTTTTTAGGAGGAATGTATAATTAGAAAAATATTTTAACGTGGACACTCTAAGTTATAAAACAATATCAGCAAATAAAGCGACTAGCGACAAGCAGTGGGTTATAGTTGATGCAGAAGGACAAACACTAGGTCGTTTGGCATCAAAAGTAGCAATCCTTTTAAGAGGAAAGCACAAGCCAAACTTTACTCCACATGTTGATTGTGGTGACAATGTAATTGTTGTCAATTCTGAAAAGATTAACTTGTCTGGAAATAAGTGGAACGACAAGTCTTACATACGTCACACAGGATATCCTGGAGGTCAACGTTCTTTAACTGCAACTGAATTGTTTGCAAAAGATCCTGCTCGATTAGTAGAAAAGTCTGTTAAAGGAATGCTTCCTAAAAACAAATTAGGTGCTGCGTTATTTCGCAACTTAGACGTTGTTGTTGGTGCAGAACACAAACATGAAGCACAACAACCAAAAACAATTAATTTAAACGAAGTTAACTAATGGAAGTTATTCACAAAATTGGTCGAAGAAAAACTGCTGTAGCAAGAGTTTATGTCTCTGAAGGAAAAGGGAAAATAACTGTTAATAGTAAAGATATTAAAGACTATTTCCCAACAGCTACACTTCAATACAAAGTAAATCAACCGTTGGCTCTTACAGACAATGAAGGCAACTTTGATGTAAAAGTAAACGTATATGGTGGAGGTTCAACAGGACAAGCAGAAGCTGTACGCCTTGCTTTATCTCGCGCCATGTGCGAATTGAACGAAGAAAACAGAAGTGTTTTGAAACCAGAAGGATTGCTTACAAGAGACCCAAGAATGGTTGAGCGTAAGAAATTTGGACAAAAGAAAGCACGTAAGAAATTTCAATTTTCTAAGCGTTAATATATATTTTATAAACCAGTTATTGTTGTCCATGACAGGCCAACTGTCAGGATTTAGTTTAGCATCTAAATGAATAAGGCCTAATTTTTAGCCACTTGTTCATTGCTAATTCAACAGAACGTAAACTAACACAAAATGGCACAAGTAGAAGTCAAAGACTTATTAGACAATGGTGTACACTTCGGACACCTTACAAGAAAATGGGATCCAAATATGGCCCCGTTTATTTACATGGAGCGCAATGGTATTCACATCATTAATCTCTATAAAACAGCTGCAAAACTTGAAAAAGCTTCAAAAGCATTAGCAAAAATTGCAGCCTCTGGACGAAAAATTCTTTTCGTTGCTACCAAAAAACAAGCAAAAGACATTGTTGCTGAAAAAGCATCTAAAGTCAATATGCCATACATCACCGAGCGTTGGCCAGGTGGAATGCTTACAAACTTTGTAACTATCCGTAAGGCTGTTAAGAAAATGGCGGCTATTGATCGTATGAAAAAAGATGGAACTTTTAACACATTATCTAAAAAAGAGCGACTTCAAGTCGACCGTCTTAGAGCAAAGCTAGAGAAAAATTTAGGCTCTATCTCTGATATGACACGCCTTCCTGGAGCACTTTTTGTTGTTGATATCAAAAGAGAACACATTGCTATCAAAGAAGCGCAAAAATTAAATATTCCAATTTTTGCAATGGTTGATACCAATTCTGACCCTAGACAAGTAGATTTTGTTATTCCTGCAAACGACGATGCATCAAAATCTATTGATAAAATTCTATCGGCGGTTACTGATAGCATCGCAGAAGGACTACAGAGCAGACAAGCAGAAAAAGAAGGTAAAACTCAACATGCTGCGCCAAAAGCTGCTGCTCCTGTCACTGAAACTGCAAAACAAGAAGAAGAATAAATTTTTAATTTCATTAAATAATTAAAGTCGAAGAGTTCTTCATTTGAAAAATTTTCCGACTTTTTTTTAAAACTAAAAATCATGACAAAGATTACAGCTGCTGAAGTAAATAAATTAAGAAAAGCCACTGGTGCAGGAATGATGGATTGCAAAAAAGCTCTTGTTGAAGCTGAAGGAGATTTTGATAAGGCAATTGACATTCTACGTAAAAAAGGACAAAAAGTTGCAGCCAAAAGAGCTGACCGCGAATCTACTGAGGGTGCGGCAGTTGCAAAAGTAAACAGCGACAATACGTCTGGTGTAGCTATTGTTTTAGGGTGTGAAACCGACTTTGTTGGGAAAAATGAAAACTTCCTTTCTTTGGCAAACCAGTTGGCAGAAATTGCACTCAACCATGACTCTAAAGATGCTTTTTTGGCAGCAGATTTCGGAGGAATGACTGTAGCAGAGAAACTTATAGAGCAAACAGGTGTTATTGGTGAAAAACTAGACCTTAAAGCATTTGAAAAAGTAGTAGCTCCATATGTAGGTGCATATGTACACATCAACAAAATTGCAGCCGTAGTTGGACTTTCTGCAAATGTTGAAAATGCTGCAACTCTTTCAAAAGATCTTGCAATGCAAGTAGCTTCTATGGGGGCAACAAGTTTGTCATACAAAGATTTTGATCTTGATTATGTTGCTTCAGAAACTGAAGCACGTATTGCAGTCATTGAAAAAGAAAATGTTGAGCTTGCTAGATTAGGAAAAACACTTAAAAATGTACCAAAATACATTTCTATGGCGCAACTCACTCCAGAAGTTTTAGCACAGGCCGAAGAAGAAGCAAAAGCACAACTAAAAGCGGAAGGAAAACCTGAACAAATCTGGGATAAAATTCTACCAGGAAAAATGGATAGATTCATCTCAGACAATACAACACTTGACAAGGAACAGTGTTTATTGGATCAAAACTTCATAAAAGACGAAAAAAGCACTGTTGCAAAATATGTTGCTTCCTATGGTGAAATTGAAGTTACTGGATTTAAAAGAGTGACTTTAGGTTAAATCAAAAAACTTAATAAATTTACACCCTATGCTCACTAAGAAGCATAGGGTTTTTTCTTAAAAAGCATACGTTTTTAAATCAGCTGTGTTTTCAAATAAAGATGTCATGCGCTCAAGATCTCTAGATTCTAATTCAATGACTTCCTCAACTGGCGGATTAGTAGGATAAGAGTTTTTCTTTGAATTGAATTTCATTCGGTGGTAATCTCCATTAGACCATAAAATTATATCATTCCAGCCACTTGTAGCTTTTAAATCAATTAAAATTGGAGGATTAGTTAGAGTAAAATTAGTGATAAGGTTAAATTTATTATCTAAAACCAAAAGGTTACATCCTCCTGAACCACAAAAATATGGTGATAAAAAGGAAACAAAATATTCGTTAATCCCATCACCATTTAAATCTGTAGTTTGATATTGAAATTTACGGTCAGCTTGAGTAATAACTCGAAAATCTTTTTCCGTTAAATACTGTTTTGTAATAAAATTTGTTATTTTTTGTAAACCATTTACTGATGATGATTTACAAGAAATAATTAAAATTAGGAACAGAAAATAATAATAGGTGGGTTTCATGGGATTTAGTTTTTATAATTTATTAAAGAGCGTCAAATATTATACCAATAAAAATTTAAGATATTGCTTATATTTGTACAACGATCAAAACAGTTATGACATACAAACGCATCTTACTTAAGCTTTCTGGCGAAGCACTTATGGGTACCCGACAATATGGAATAGATCCACAACGCCTCTCTGAATATGCAAAAGACATTAAAGAAATTGTTGAAAAAGGGATTGAAGTCGCCATTGTCATTGGAGGCGGCAATATCTTTAGGGGTGTGGCTGGTGCCAGTAATGGAATGGATCGAGTTCAGGGTGATCACATGGGAATGTTAGCCACAGTCATCAATGGTTTGGCCCTGCAAAGTGCCTTAGAAAATGAAGATATTCCTACTCGACTTCAATCGGCCATAAAAATCAATGAAGTGGCCGAGCCGTTTATTCGTCGTAAGGCCATGCGACATTTAGAAAAAGGGCGTGTTGTTATTTTTGGAGGAGGGACCGGAAATCCTTATTTTACAACAGACTCTGCTGCCGTTTTGCGCGCCATAGAAATTGAAGCTGATGTTATTTTAAAAGGAACACGAGTAGATGGAATTTATTCTGCAGACCCTGAAAAAGATGCTTCGGCAAGTAAATTCAGTACTATAAGCTTTGATGATGTTTTGAGCAAAGGGTTAAAAGTGATGGATACCACAGCATTTACACTAAGTCAAGAAAATGAACTCCCCATCATTGTTTTTGACATGAACAAAAAAGGAAATTTATTAAAAATTGTTTCTGGGGAACAAATAGGAACCACAGTAAGTTAACAAAAATGAACGAAGAAATTGAACTCATACTAGACAGCACCAAGGAAGCCATGGAAAAGGCTTTAAAACACCTTGAAAAACAGTTTGTAAACATCCGTGCTGGTAAAGCAAGCCCAGCAATGTTGGGAAGTGTTACTGTAGATTATTATGGCACACAAACACCTCTATCGCAAGTTGCAAATGTCAACACCCCAGATGGTCGTACTATAACCGTTCAACCATGGGAAAAAAGTATGCTTCAAGACATAGAACATGCCATAATGGTGGCCAATCTTGGTTTTAATCCTATGAACAATGGCGAAAGCATTATCATCAATGTGCCCCCACTTACAGAAGAACGCCGACGTGAGCTTGCAAAACAAGCAAAATCTGAAACGGAAGATGCCAAAATATCTATTAGAGGTGCGAGAAAAGAGGCTAATAATGAACTCAAAAAACTGAGTGATATCTCTGACGACTTAAAGAAAAATACTGAAGCTGATATCCAACAAATGACAGATGCTCATATTATAAAATCTGATGCTCTTTTTACCAAAAAAGAAAAAGAAATTCTAACGGTTTAATTGATTCTTTTATCTGTTTGTAAATTTAACTTTTTTTTAAAAAGGCAGCCCTCAATCATGCTTACAAATCCGTTGGTTTTCTATACCTTTGACGACTTCAAAATAAGGTATGTTTAAAGTATTAACTTCAGGTTTTTGGGAAGCTCTTGCAAGACTCATTCTACGCAATAGAGTCCTTATTCTCATTTTAATTGGACTTGGAACAGGTCTCATGATTTCCCAATGGAACAAAATGCGCTTTACATATACCGAAGCCAACTTGCTTCCCGATCGTCATCCTATAAACCTTGAATACAACACATTCCTAGATGTTTTTGGAGAGGAAGGAAATGTTATCGTTTTAGGTGTAAAAGACAGCACATTGCTATCTGTAGAAAAACTCAATGCATGGAACAAATTTTGTAAATCTTTTCAAAACAATAATAATATTGAAACCATTATTACACTTCAAGATTTAAGAAAACTAACAAAAAATAAAAAAGACAAACAGTTTGACTTTGAACCTATTATAAATGATTCTATACGGTCAAAAGATGAACTAGAACAACTCAAAAAAACATTGTTTTCGGATTTCCCTTTTTATGATGAAATTCTATATAACAAAGACTCAAAAGCAATGCGTTCTATTGTTTACTTGAAAAAATCTATTGTCAATACTTCCTTAAGAAAGGACTTTATTATGGAAGTATTGATTCCAAAAATAGAAGCTTTTGAAAAAGAGACAAAACTAAATGTACGAGCATCAGGAATGCCATATGTTCGAACACTTAATTCTCAAAATATCATTGATGAAATAGAGATTTTTATTTTAGCAGCGATACTCATTACTTCTCTTATTTTCTATTTGTTTTTCCGTTCGTACCGTGCAACATTTATTTCTATGTGTGTTGTTGTAATTGGAGTAATGTGGACATTTGGAATTTTAGGTTTTCTGGAATATGAAATTACCGTATTAACAGCGCTTATACCACCGCTCATAATTGTTATTGGTGTTCCCAACTGTATTTTCCTTATTAATAAATACCAACACGAAGTTAATAAGCATGGTAATAAGGCCAAGTCGCTTCAACGAGTCATTACAAAAGTTGGAAATGCAACTCTAATGACCAATACAACAACCGCGTCTGGTTTTGCTACATTTGTCATCACTCAAAGCAAACTTCTAACAGAATTTGGAACAGTAGCCTCATTGAGTATTATGGCAATTTTTATCCTATGTTTACTTATTATTCCTATCATTTACAGCTATATGCCCATGCCCAAAGAAAAACATTTGGAGCATCTCAATAAGCGTTGGATCAATAAGTTAGGAGATTGGATAGAACATACTGTAAAACATAAAAACATTACAATTTACTCCATTTCACTTGTTTTATTAGTTGCAAGTATTATTGGAATTTATCAAATAAAAACCTCTGGAAGTCTACTAGAGGATATGCCAAAAAACGCAGAGTTTTTTAAAGATATTGAATTTTATGAACAAGAATTCAATGGGGTGATGCCTTTAGAAATTCTTATTGATACAAAACGTAAAAAAGGTGTTTTAAAAAGAACTACCTTAAAACGAATGGATGAACTAGAGGATCTCATTCTAGAAATTCCTGAGCTCTCCAAACCGGTTTCCGTAGTAAGTCTTGTAAAATATGCGAAACAAGCCTATTACAATGGAAATCCAAAATACTATCAACTGCCAACAGCTCAAGAAAATGCATTTATTTTATCTTATGCAAAAAATACAACAAACGATGTGAGTTTGCTAAAAAGCTATGTCGATTCTACAGGGCAATATGCACGCATTACAACGTTTATGAAAAATGCAGAAATTGATAAAATGGAACGCATAGAGGAAAAGTTAAATGAAAAAATAAACAAACTTTTCCCCGAAGATCGCTACAATGTAAATTTGACTGGAAAAGCATTTTTATTTCAAAAAGGGACTGATTTTCTAATCCGAAATTTAATCCTTTCATTGGCCTTGGCCATTGTTCTAATTTCATTGTTTATGGCCTATATGTTTAGATCGTTTAGAATGATTGTTATCTCTTTAATTCCAAACTTATTACCACTATTGGTTACTGCAGGAGTTATGGGATATTTGGGTGTACCTATAAAACCTTCTACAATTTTAGTGTTTAGTATTGCTTTTGGAATTTCTGTAGACGACACCATTCACTTTTTAGCAAAATATAGGCAAGAACTTCTTGCCAATCATTGGCGTATAAAAAAATCTATTTTCGCAGCTCTTCGAGAAACAGGAATCAGTATGTTTTATACTTCAATTGTTTTATTCTTTGGATTCTCTGTATTTATTACTTCAAATTTTGGAGGTACAGTCGCTCTAGGCGCTCTTATTTCTGGAACTCTTTTACTGGCAATGATGGCCAATTTATTGTTGTTACCAGTTTTACTTTTATCGCTAGAACGCAGTATTGCCAACAAACAAGTTCTTAAAGAGCCTCCACTGAATATCATTCCAGAGATTGAAGATCACGAAGAAGAATAAATATCCTTATTCTTTGTTTCTAAAGTTTTATATTTGTGGCTAATTTTAGTTACACATGATTACGAGTACAGTAGCAGAACTTTTTACACAAGAAATTAAACACATAGATATTGAAGTTAAAGGATGGGTTAAATCTTTTAGGGCAAATCGATTTATTGCCTTAAATGATGGGTCAACACTTCGAAATATTCAGTGCGTTGTGGACTTTGAATCTATGGAAGAAGGACTTCTGAAACGAATCACAACTGGTGCAGCAGTTCATGTAAAAGGAAGTCTCGTTGAAAGTCAGGGAAAAGGACAAGATGTTGAAATTCAAGTTTCGAACCTAGAAGTATTAGGAGATGCAGATCCTGAATTGGTATCAAAAACAGTTTTACAACCAAAACGCCACTCATTAGAATTCTTGCGGGAGCAAGCTCACCTAAGAGCTCGAACCAATACATTTGGTGCTGTAATGCGATTGAGATCGGCGCTTTCATTTGCTGTTCATGATTATTTTCATAAGAATGGATTTAACTATATGCATGCCCCCATCATTACAGGAAGTGATGCAGAGGGTGCTGGCGAGATGTTTCGAGTAACCACTTTAGATCCAAAAAACCCACCACTTACAGACTCTGGTGAAATCGATTATACAAAAGACTTCTTTGGCAAAGAAACTAACCTAACCGTTTCTGGACAACTTGAAGCCGAAACATATGCCATGGCACTGGGCAAAGTTTATACTTTTGGGCCAACATTTAGAGCCGAAAACTCTAATACCTCTAGACACCTCGCAGAATTTTGGATGATAGAACCTGAAGTTGCTTTTATGGATTTAGAAGGAAATATGGATCTTGCAGAAGATTTTCTTAAATATGTTATTGGATATGTGCTAAAAAATAATGTAGAGGATCTTGCTTTTCTTGAGCAACGTTTGGAACAAGAAGAAAAATCAAAACCTCAAAATGAACGCAGCAGTATGCGTCTGACCGAAAAATTAAAATTTGTTTTAGACAATAACTTTAAGCGCGTAAGTTATTCTGAAGCAATTGATATTTTAAGAAATAGCAAACCCAACAAAAAGAAAAAGTTCAAATACCCAATCAATGAGTGGGGTGCAGATTTACAAAGTGAACACGAACGTTTTTTGGTTGAAAAACATTTCAAATGCCCTGTTATATTATTTGACTATCCCGCTAATATCAAAGCGTTTTATATGCGATTGAATGAAGATGGAAAAACAGTTCGTGCCATGGATATTTTATTTCCTGGAATTGGAGAAATTGTAGGCGGATCGCAAAGAGAAGAGCGCCTAGAAATCCTTAAAGAAAAAATGGCAGCACTTGATATCCCCGAAGAAGAACTTTGGTGGTATCTAGACCTTCGAGCCTATGGAACAGCAGTCCATTCTGGATTTGGTCTTGGTTTTGAAAGACTGGTCATGTTTGCTACTGGCATGAGTAATATTAGAGATGTTATTCCTTACCCAAGAACACCACAAAATGCTGAATTTTAAGTACTACATACGCTAAAAAGAGAGAATTAATTAAAGTAAGAGTTCTATATTCTCATTTGTTTTATTTAATTTTATACAAACCCAAATAAGCAATGCTAAAGCAGTACTTACAATTTAAACTTTCACAAAAACTGTCTCCACAACAGATTCAGTTGATGAAACTCATTCAGTTACCCACACAAGCTTTTGAACAACGCCTCAAGCAAGAACTAGAAGAAAATCCTGCTTTGGAACATGGCAAAGAGAATACTGCAGAAGATTTTGATGATACATACGCTGATCAAGATTTTGGAGATAATGAACAAATTACGGCCGATGACATCAATGTAGACGATTACCTCAGCGATGATGAAATCCCATCGTATCGACTACATGCCAATAATTACAGTGCCGATGATGAGTCAAAAACAATTCCTTATGCCGCTGGAACATCATTTACGCAACAACTAATTGATCAACTCAATACATTTAGATTAACAGATGACAATTATGATATAGCTAAATTTCTTATCGGAAGTATAGACGATAGTGGCTACATTAGAAGGCCGCTACTAGATTTGATGGATGATTTAGCATTTACCCAAAATATTTATACTGATATTGATACCATTGAAAAAGTTCTTAATATTGTACAACAACTTGACCCTCCTGGTGTTGGAGCAAGAGACTTACAAGAATGTCTACTGATTCAATTACAAAGAAAAGTACAAACACCAAACACAGAGCTTGCTGCAGCAATGATTGAAAATGCTTTTGAACAATTCACAAAAAAGCACTATCAAAAACTACTCAAAAAATTTAGTATTAATGAAATTCAACTAAAAGATGCTATCTTAGAGATTGAACGATTGAATCCAAAACCTGGAAGTTCTTTTTCTAATAATTTGCGCTCAATTGAGCATGTTGTTCCTGATTTTACCATTAAAATTGTAGAGGGCGAACTAGAGCTTACGCTCAATGGGCGCAATGCGCCAGAACTGCATGTTTCAAAATCTTATAATGAAATGTTGCTTGGATATAAAGCTTCAAAAGAAAAATCTAAAGCACAAAAAGAGGCAGTATTATTTATCAAGCAAAAACTTGATGCTGCCAAATGGTTTATTGACGCCATCCGACAGCGACAGCAAACACTACTTCTTACTATGAGTGCCATAATGCATTACCAAAAAGCTTATTTTTTGTCTGGTGACGAAGAGCAACTTAGACCCATGATTCTAAAGGATATTGCCGATGAAGTTGATATGGATGTTTCTACAATCTCAAGAGTAGCCAATAGTAAATATGTAGACACCCCATATGGAACTAAACTCATCAAAGAATTCTTTAGCGAATCGATGACCAATGACCAAGGCGAAGAGGTATCGACACGAGAAATTAAAAGTATTTTGAAAACTGTCATATCTGAAGAAGATAAGAAAAAACCTTTGACTGACGAAAAGCTTGCCAAAATTCTTAAAGAAAAAGGCTACCCTATTGCACGGCGTACGGTAGCAAAATATAGAGAGCAATTAGATCTTCCTGTAGCAAGGTTACGTAAAGAAATTTAGGCTATACTTTCTTAATGACATTGGTGACAATACCCCATATGACAAAGTCATTTTCTGGTGTAATTTTTATGGGTTTATAATTTTTGTTTTCTGGTTGTAGCCAAACTTCTCCTTTTTTAACCTTTAGTCGTTTTACTGTAAATTCTCCATCTAAAAAACAAACTGCAATCCTATTGTGCTCTGGTGTAAGGCTTCTATCGATTACTAATAAATCATTATCATTAAGGCCAGCATCTATCATCGATTGGCCACTTACTCGTGCAAAAAAAGTAGCTTCTTTGTTTTTGATAAGCTCAGAATCTAACGACAACCGATCTTGCTTAAAATCATCGGCAGGCGAAGGAAACCCTGCAGAAATTCCTGTATCAAAATAAATAGCACCTAAATTGTTTTCTGGCGGTGTTGGAATAAAAAAAGTTAAAGCTTGATTGGTTTTTTTTGACATTGAACTGTAATTACATCTTTTAAATTGGTGGTGTACTGTGGAGATAAATGTTCTTGACGCATTTTCCAGGTACGTGTTAAATCCTGGTTGGCTAATTTAAGTTTTGGGGCTTGGTGTTTTTTATTAATATGATCTATAGTACGCATCAAAGGTTTATGACGTGCATCTTCATGGTTAAACATTTGTAGTTGATGGTTGTGTGTAGGCACAATCCCTGTAAGAATCACTCCAGCTTTTTTGTAATGAATTCCTTTTTTATAAAGAGAACAAATCGCTTTAACAGCACTTGAACTGAGAACTAAACTTGAATCTGTAGGGAAAGGAATACTCACCATTTTGCTTGCTCGATATTGCTCACTATTTGTTTTGAATCGATCGCTACGTAAAAAAATAATCATCATGTGACAACTTGAATTTTGACGGCGTAATTTTTCGGCACAACTCATAGCAAAAGTTGATATACGCTCCTTCAAATCAGCAAGGTCTGTAAGTGTTGTTTCAAAACTTCTAGTGGTTGCAATAGCGCGTTTATTTTTGACTTGCTCCATGTCTATTTTCGAAATCCCTTCTAAGTCTTTTTTTAGCTTCCACTCAGTAATAGAAAATGTTTTTCGCACCCAAAGGTCCGGAAGTTGTACAAAGTCATAGGCAGTTTTACATTGTTTTTGTGCCAAACGTTTATTTAGCGCATATCCAATACCCCATACTTTGTCAATGGAAGTCCATTTTAGAGCCTTTATGCGTTTCTCATCGCTATCAATAACGTAAACCCCTCCTGTTTCTTTAGGGAATTTTCGAGCAATTTTGTTGGCAATTTTACAAAGTGCTTTTGTGGGGGCAATTCCCACACAAGTTGGAATTCCAGTCCATTTCAAAATACGATTACGAATGTCATGGCCATAAGTATTTAAGTCATAATTTTCGAATCCTTTAAATTGTAAAAAAGCTTCATCAATACTATATACCTCAATATCAGGAGTAAACTGCTCCAAAATACGCATTACACGACTACTCATATCGCCATAAAGTGGATAATTTGATGAGAAAACTTGCACATCATGTTCCTTGAAAAACGCTTTATACTTAAATGCAGGAGCGCCCATGGGTAGCCCAAGCGCTTTAACTTCGTCACTTCGTGCAACGACACATCCATCGTTATTGGATAAAATAGCGACAGGTTTTCCTTGTAAATTAGGATTAAAAACCCGCTCACAAGACGCATAAAAGTTATTACAATCGACCAATGAAAACATGTCCTAAAGGTACCGTATTTCTGTTCTTTTTTAAAATATAAATTGTAATTTATTTTAATTTACAGAGGCAATTTAAAACAAAACATTTAACATTATTTATTAAGTAATTACTAACTTGGTTTATGGATTTATATACCTTTGACTCTTAATTTTTAAAACCTACTAAAAATAAATTAAAATGAAAAAGACATTTAAAACACTAGCCCTTATTGTAGCTTTTACAGCGCAATACTGTATTGCACAACAGATGCAATCATTGGATTCAATTACTATTGAATCGGCAAGAATAGACTTACCCTTTAAAGAAAACTCACGAACAATTAGTGTAATTAGTGCAGATGTTATCGCACAAAGTCCTGCTACAAATTTGGCAGAACTATTGCAACAAGAAGCAGGTATTGACATTCGCCGTCAAGGAGTGAATGGTATGCAATCCGACTTGTATATTCGAGGTGGGAGTTTCGACCAAACACTATTGCTTATTGACGGAATAAAGGTTGAAGATCCACAAACTGGGCATCATACGTTGAATATTGCATTGCCTTTAGAGGTCATTAAACGCATTGAAATCATTAAAGGCCCTGCGGCACGGATTTTTGGACAAAATGCATTTACAGGCGCAATAAATATTGTAACCAAATCTAACGGTAACCTAAAAAATAATGTTGGATTTCAATTGGGGTCATACAATCAACAGCACTCATCGGCTACGGTAGGGAAGAGTCTAAGAAATACAAATCTAATGGGACATGCTTCAGTGAATAGTTCTGATGGCTATCGTTATAATACAGATTTCAATAATCAAAATTATTTTCTAAAGAGTAGTTTTAATACGAATACAAACCCAATTGATGTTATTGCAACATTTTCGGAGCGTAAATTTGGAGGAAATCAATTTTATGCCATAGATGCAAAAGAACAGTACGAAGAAACTCAGAGTAGTTTGGTAGGAATTTCGACAACATGGAATCGTGGTCGCTTAAAAATGACACCACAACTTTATTGGAAACGTAATCAGGATATGTATTTATACATTAGAAATAAACCTTCTGTTTATAGAAACTTACATATTTCTAATAAAGTAGGGGGGCAAATAAATGCTTCATATGCTTCAAAAATAGGGATAACAGGTTTTGGCGTAGATATCGCAAAAGTGGACATGAATAGTAATCGTTTGGGCGATAGAGATCGTTGGATGGGAAATTTATTTTTAGAGCATCGATTTTCATTTTTGAACAATAAATTGGATATTACACCTGGAGTAGCCATCAACTACTTTTCAGAATTTGATTTTAATGCTTTTCCAGGAATTGATTTTGGATATACAATCAATGATAACTTTAGGGCGTATGCCAATGCAGGATACACCTATCGGGTGCCAACTTACAATGATCTTTATTATGTTGGCAGCAAAGATATTGGAAATGAAAATTTGGTGCCTGAAAAAGCAATTTCAGAAGAGGTTGGTTTAAAATATTTTGGCAATAAAATTACTGCTTCAATAGCATTTTTCAATAGAGATTCTGACAACCTAATTGACTATACAAAAGATAACGTAGACGACAAATGGCAATCTAACAATCTTAAAAGTTTAAATTCTAATGGAATTGAATTACAGTTTTCATCGCCATTTAAAGTAGGGCAATACACACAAAATTTCAACTTTGGATACACCTATCTAAATGAAGATTTAAAAGCTGTAAGGTCTAATTTTTCAAAATATATCATTAATTCTCTTAAGCATCATTTTACAGCGAATTTAAGAACACAGTTTACAAAAAACTTATCGCAGAGTATTGTTTATAAATTTGCCGAAAGAGCAACAGGCGAAAGCTATGGTATTGTTGATGCACAAATAAAAATAACACTTTCTGGTCTTGAGCTTAGTGTTAGTGGAAATAATATTTTTAACGCATCTTACGTTGAAACTGGGATTGTCCCTATGCCAAAAGGTAATGTGTTATTTGGGCTTCGTGCCTTTTTCTAAAAAGACGATCATTTAATTGAAAAGCTGGTTGACCTTTTCATATACAAGATGTGGTTCCCATCCTCTGTATAAGAGATAGTCTGCCAGTTTTTTCTTTTTCTTTAGTTTAGAACTTCCAAAAATTGAAGTTGCTTTCCTTTCGGCCAAAGTTTCAAAAGTTGCTTTGTAATCATCTTCAGAAATTTGATTTAAAGCTTTGTTTATAATGTATTTTGAAATTTGACGTTTCTTAAGCTCAGACACCAAACGGCGCTTTCCCCATTTTTTTATCCTAAATTTTCCTCGAACATAGGCCATTGCAAAACGCTCTTCATTTAAAAAATTTCCTTCAATAAGTTTCCAAATAATTTGTTCTGATGCTTGAGGGATCATTTGCATTTCCTTGAGTTTTTGGTCAACTTCTTTATGACAACGGTCTTGATAAGAGCAATACTTTTGAAGTTTTACAAGGGCTTCTTCAACAGTATATGTTTTTTTTGGAGGAAACATTAGTTCTGGTATGTAATAGCAAAAATCAAATTTGTTCCTGGCCCACTTATCCCTGATGCAAATGGACGATACCCTTTGTTTGAAATATTTTCAATAGCTCCAACAAATGAAACTGTTTTGCTGAAATTATATTGAGTTCTCAAATTAAACGTAACCCACGATGGCGCATAGGGGTTTCCATTTTCATCTAATGCAAATAAATGCTTTGATAATTCACGAGAAATATCCTCATAAGATAATTCAGCGTTGTAATTAATATAGCTGTCCAATGTTATCTTGTTGTGTCTCCAAATAATATGCATATTCCCAAAAGCAGGAGCGACATGGCGCATTGGTGAGTCTATATTTTGAGCATTCCTTTGTTGTCCATTAGAAATACTAAATTGCGAAGTGATCTCCAAAGCTTTTGATAGACGAGCACGAAGTCCTGCTTCAAATCCTGTAACCCAAGCTTCTGAGTTGTTCTGAATAGCTTGAATTTCACTAAGCTCTCCATCATATTCAATTTCTGAAACCCCATTAATGCTAAAATTATCTCTTGCCATAGCATTATGTAAATAAGTGTAATAGGTGGAAAAATCAAACAACACAGAATCATCTATATTAATTGTTAGTCCTAACTCTCCTCCATAGGCATGTTCAGGGCTCAAATGAGGATTTGGAGCAACAACCATCCCTGGTTGTGAATCAAAAACCTTTCCAATATCATCTATATTTGGTGCTCTAAAAGCAGTCGTTGCATTAAATTTCCACAAAAATGTTTTGCTCTGTTCCCATGTTAGCCCTGCTGTACCAGTAAGTGCGCTTGTGTTAAGACTTGTGTCAGAAAATGGCAACTCATAAAATTGAGCATTAGAGGATAAATCTGCATTAATTAATATAGAATTGTAACGAATACCTGACTGTAGGGTTAACTTATCAATTGGTTTGTATTTAAAACTTAAATATGCAGCTAAACTAGACCATTCTGATCTATCTGGGTAGCGTGTTGCAATGCTTTCAATAGTATTGTTGTCAATATTTATTGATGCAGCTTCAGAGCCGACTTTATTATAAATATATTCTGCTCCATAAGATAGGTTTGTTTTGTCAGTAAGTGATTTATCAAAATCAAGATTTAAGGACAGGGCTCTAACTTTTTCGGCTCTACTTTTTCTACTAACAAATTCAAATTTTCGGCTAATTCGGCTTTCGCCAAAATATTGATAAGCCAAGGTCGTTTTAATTTTATCATAAAAATTTGATCTACTACTTAACTTCGTCACTTGAAGATTGGCCAACAACCATTGTTGTGGGCCATAGTCCCATTCGGCATATTTCAATGAGTTGTCAGAATTTTGAACAACTAATCTGTCATACCTTGGAATATTTGAGGTTGTTGTGTAATGTAATCCAAAATCGAAAGTTAATGTTTCTGAAGGCTTAAAAACTGCTTTTTGTGCTAAATGAAGCTGACTAAATCCAGTGTGTTTTTGTATTCTAGGATTGTGATTGGGCATCAAAATATCTTGATTATTTCTTTGAGTAACATAAACTGGTGTTAGATATTCTTGTATATCTGTTTTCCCCATTTTTAAGTCCTCAAAATCTGAAAAACTCATACTCGTGTGAAAACCCCATTTTTTGAGTCCTAAATTTAAACCCAGTTGAACTGTCCTTTCGGCATTGGCTGTAGAATATCTTAAGTTACTTTTTGTGGATACCTGTGGCGTTTCACCATTTGAAAACTTAGGCGATGTTGTATAAAAATTCATAACACCTCCTATTGCATCACTTCCATAAATAACAGACCCTGCCCCCAAAATAACCTCTGTATTTTGGACATTAAAAGGGTTGATGGAGATTACATTTTGAATATTTCCACCTCTAAAAATAGCATTATTGAGTCGAACACCATCAACGGTTATTAGAACTCGATTTGTAGAAAACCCTCGAATCATTGGACTCCCTCCGCCCAATTGACTCTTTTGTACAAATACACGTCCGCTATTGGCTAATAGGTCCGCAGAAGTTTGTGGGCTTGAGCGTTGAATGTCTAGGGAATTGATGCTAATAATTTTTTGGGGAACTTCTTTTCTAGTTTGTTCAAACTTAGAAGCAGAAATTACAATTTCATTTAAGTCAGTAGATTTTGGCGACAGAAAAATAGTGTCACTTACTTTTGATTTCAACATTGATTCTTTGTGATAAGATATGTGCTGAAAGTAAACTCGTTCAAAACTTTGAAAACGTACTAAGGATACTTTGCCATCAAAATCTGAAATATCTGTTTTAGTTTTAAATAAATTAAAAACTGCAACTCCTGTTATAGGTTCTGAATTTGTTTCATCAACTACAACTATTTGTTGAGCAGACAAATTCCACAAATAAAAAAACAAAAAACAAATAAAAATTGGCTTCATTTTAATTAAATACCTGATTCAAAATAGCAAGGGATTTTGGAGATTTGAAGCTTTGCAAATGTAATTTAAAATATGCTAATATTATATTTAACAACTCTTGCTTTTCAGTTGAACTCATTAATTTTTCATTATCTATATCAAATTTCGTACCTAAGATTGAGTTAAATAAAAATAGTTGTTCTCCAGAAATACAATACTTTCCGGTTTCTTCCTTTTGATATTTCCCTTCTTCTAAATTGAAGTACGGCTTATTCACATTTGTAACCTCAGGCGAAAATCCAATATATTTTGTTAAACCTATAAGAAACTTGTAATGAAACATACTGCTTTTTTCTACAGTATCAAACCACAAAAGTGTGGTTTCAATATATGCGAAAAGATTGGAGTTTGGTTCTTCTTCTTTTAAAATTGTATTTAATATTTCAGCTAAAAAAATAACAACTGTGGATTTTAAAATTTGAGTATGAAGCGATTTATAGGAATGTAAAAGTCGAACATTTTTAAAATAATGCAAGTCTTTATTGCTTTTATAGTCTAATTCAATTTGTAACATCGAAAGAGGTTGAAAATAAGCAGGCTTAAATTTTCCTTTTTTGGATGAAAACGCACCTTTTACTAGAAAACTCATCACACCATTTGATGCTGTATAACATTTTACAATAAGATCGTGATCCTTGAATTTTAATTTAGATAATACTATTGCGTTTGTCGAAACAATCATTGGCGAATAAGCATAATTTTTAAAACTCTAGTTTCTAGGTTATCTAAATCTGAAATCATCACAATGTAAATCCCAGAGGCTACTGTTCTATTGGCTAAATTTTTACCATTCCAATAGGCTGTTCCTCCATCAATTTCTAAATTATACCCCTTAAATCGCAAATTTGTGTTGGACTCTGCCTCTGCTACCAAATTTCCCTCTACATCCGTAATTTTTATGTTTACATTTTCGCTAAGATTTTTAATCTTAACTTTTTCTGTTGCCAAATTAAAACCAGGGCGCACAGGATTTGGATAAACAAATGTATCTTCTAAAGAGTTGGACGGGCTAGACCCACCAGCCTTAAAAGATACTAATCCCCTAGTAGTACCAAAATAAATAGTTCCATCATCTTTATTTTGAGTCATAGTGTTTACATTGTTTGAAGGCAAAGGGGAATTGTCTTTTGTAAAATGATATATGGTTTTTTGACCATCGGAGCTCAAATAAAAAACACCAGCATCTGCTGTAGAGATCCATTTGTTGTTTGAGCCATCAATTATAATATCTGTTATAAATTGAAGCTCCAAAAGCTCTTTTGGCAATCCATCTTCAAGAATAATGATAGGTTCTGTTTGAATGGTTTCTTCAGTAAAAAAACTGGAAGTATTGTATAAAATTCTCAACCCTTTAAAAGTCCCAATCCACAGTACATTATTTTTGTCCAATGCAAGTGCTTTGATGTAGTTTGAAGGAAGGTTTGCAGTGTCTTCTCCAACAATTTGTTTAATTAAATTACCTGTCTCATTAAATCCAATAACACCATTACTAGCACTTGTAACCCATTTAGTCCCGTCTGGACCAATGGTAAATTCTTCAAAACCGAGTTCGTCGTTGATTGGGTCATTAATAATCGCACTAAAACTATACGATTGCCATTGATTAGTTGCAGGGTTAAATCTTTTTAGAGGTTCTTCTAACAAACTTGTAAGGGTCCATAAATATCCTTGATTGTCAAATTCTGTGTCAGATACTCGAATGCTTTTATAATTTGTAGCTCCTTCAAGTACTAAAGATTGCAAGCCACTGTTGGTTTCATCTAAAAGTTCAATGGAATAGTTTTTTTGAAAATTTAATAGCCCATGATGAAAAGAACTTATAAAAACTTGATTTGAGTTTACAGGATTAATTTCAATGTCATTGAGATTAAAAACTGGCTTTTGAATGGTCTGTTGAATACTATCGTAGGAAATACTTGTCCATGTTTCATTTTCATAATAGCTGAAACCTAATTGTTTAAATGGACTTGGGTTAAAATATACGTCATAATCCCCAAAAGTAACCCACAGATTGCCATAATCATATTGTAATGAAAAAGGCGTGTTCCGAAGAGGTCCGTCTGGGTGAACTGCCAAAAAATCATTGGGGGATGACATTGAATTTTTCAAAAGCCCCTCATTTTCTGTTCCAATAAAAATAGTATTAGATGTTATCAACCCAGAGGTTAGATTTGTATCAAACTCTACAGGTAGGGTATAACTTTCTAAAAGAGATAAATTAGAATCATAATGCTGAATATCAGCTGATGTAACCACCAAAAGATTTTCAGCATTGTTTTTAAGTTCTAAAACATCATTTGAGAAATTTAAAGCAAGTGTTAGTGTAGTCCCATTAACTTGATACAATTTATTATCGGATTTTACAGTATAAATTATACCTTGAACTGTATTTACAGCATTAAAGTTTCCTGTAAATAACATATTCCATGTTTGAAAATCTATCAGATTTGTGCTATTAATATCTGCGGTTTTTAATCCTGTATTTGTTGCTGCATAAATAAGATTACCATTAATGAAAGTTTGATTTATTTGAACTTGAGAACCATTTGCTCCAATATAGTAAGTGTCTCCAAACTCTAAGGCTTCCAAGTCATAAACTGATATTCCATAATTTGTAGAAATATATATACTAGTCTCGTTTTCCAAAAAGTGGTTAATTTGTTTATTTTCAGGTGGAATACTTGTTTTGTTCAGTATATCAACAACTTTTAAAACTGTTTTTGTAGTGAGGTTAAAAACTTCAAAAAGTCCTGATCGATAACCAATTATGAGTAACTCGTACTCATTACTGTAATGAATAGATGTAATATTTTCTCCAAAAAGACCATTAATTGTTGTAATTGTTTCCCGCTCTTCTGTTATGGGGTCGTAAGAAAAAATAGCGTTTTCACTAGCGGCATAAATTTTATCTCCTCCATCAACAACTGCTTTGATTTTGGTATAAGAAAAGTGGCCTTCCCAAGCATCATTATCAGTTGTTTGACCAAATAAACCTTTTGAGAAAAAAAGAAGTATTAAGAGTATGTATAGTTGCTGATTCAAAAATTAAATTTTATCAAATATATTTATATCAAACGACAAATTAGTTGATTATTATGTTTAAACAAAAAAGCTTCTACAATGTAGAAGCTTTTTGAATTATATTTCAATAAAATTTAGACCACACCTTGAGCCAACATAGCATCAGCAACTTTTACAAACCCTGCAATATTTGCACCCTTTACATAGTCTATATATCCTGTTTCTTCGTCTTTACCAAATTGAATACACTTGTCGTGGATATTACCCATAATGTCCTTGAGTTTGTCGTCCACTTCTTTTCGAGTCCAATTGTAACGCAGAGAATTTTGAGTCATTTCTAAACCTGAGGTTGCTACTCCACCAGCATTAGAGGCTTTGCCTGGAGCAAATAAAATTTTAGCGTTTTGAAATACTGCAACAGCATCTTTGGTAGAGGGCATATTAGCGCCTTCACTGACACTAATACAACCGTTTTTAAGCAGGGTTTTAGCGTCAGTTCCATTGAGTTCATTTTGTGTAGCACATGGTAATGCTATATCACAAGGTTCGCCCCAGGGGGTTTTATTGGCAACAAATTTTGCATTTGGATATGCATCAACATAAGCACTAATTCGCCCTCTTTTGTTGTTTTTTAAATCCATCACAAAAGCTAATTTGTTATTATCAATCCCTTCATTATCAATAATGTAACCCGAAGAATCTGACAACGTTATAACTTTACCGCCTAGTTGAATAACTTTTTCTGCGGCAAATTGTGCAACATTTCCAGACCCTGAAATAGTTACTGTTTTACCTTTAATATCATCTCCTTTTGTTTGCAACATTTTTTGTGCAAAGTAAACTGTGCCGTAGCCAGTTGCTTCAGGTCGAATAAGAGATCCTCCCCATGTTACACCTTTTCCTGTAAGGACTCCAGTAAATTCGTTTTTGAGTTTTTTATACATTCCAAATAAAAATCCAATTTCTCTTCCTCCAACTCCAATATCTCCTGCTGGAACATCTGTATTTGGCCCAATATGGCGAAACAATTCACTCATAAAAGCATGACAGAAACGCATAATTTCGTTGTCACTTTTCCCTTTTGGATCAAAATCACTACCGCCTTTTCCACCACCCATTGGAAGTGTTGTCAAACTATTTTTGAAAACTTGCTCAAAAGCTAAAAACTTCAAAATACTCATATTTACTGAGGGATGAAATCGTAAACCACCTTTGTATGGGCCAATAGCCGAATTCATTTGAATTCTATACCCTCTATTGACTTGAATTTCACCGTCATCATCGACCCAGTTTACTCTAAAAGTAACTGTACGTTCTGGTTCAACCATTCGTAAGAGTATATTTTTGCCGTGATAAATATCGTGTTTAACAATGTATGGGATAACAGTTTCAGCAACTTCCTCTACGGCTTGTAGAAACTCTGGCTCAAGACCATTTCTTTGTTTAACTAAGTTTAAAAATCCTTCAATTTTTTCTTTCATTTCATTTAATTTAGGAGCATTATAAATTACTAATTGTAGTACAAATATATAATATCCTTAAAAATAAATAGATATTTTTTTAAATTCGTAATATATGCCTATAAATTTACTTTAAAATTATGAATTTCTCAATAAAAAATAAGAGTTAAAAAGCTAAAACACTGATTTTTATCAGTTTAGTGCTTGCTTTAAATCCTCAACCAAATCGTGTTGATCTTCAATGCCAACACTCAACCGAATTAAAGAATCGACAACTCCTGTTTTTTCGCGCTCTTCTTTTGGAATACTTGCGTGTGTCATACTTGCAGGATGCCCCGCTAGGGATTCTACACCCCCGAGTGACTCTGCAAGCGTAAAGATCTTTAGGCGTTCTACAACTTTTATAGCTTCATCATAGTTATTGCCTTTTGTTGTAAATGATAACATCCCTCCAAAATCATTCATTTGTTCTACTGCAATGTCATGGTTAGGATGTGATTCTAAACCTGGCCAATAGACGGTTTCTACTTTTGGATGGTTTGCCAAGAATTCGGCAACTGCCTTACCATTTTCACAATGTCTTTGCATCCTTATATGCAATGTTTTTATGCCTCTCAATACTAAGAAACTGTCTTGTGGACCACAAACTGCGCCACTCGCATTTTGAATAAAATAAAGTTGCTCTGCAAGTGCCTTATCTTTGACAACCAATGCTCCCATTACAACATCGCTATGTCCGCCAAGATATTTGGTAGCGGAATGCATCACAATGTCAGCTCCTAAATCTAAAGGCTGCTGGAGATATGGTGTTGCAAACGTATTATCCACTGCTAATAAGATTTTATGTTGTTGTGCTACATTTGCAACTGTCTTTATATCAATGATATTGAGCATAGGGTTGGTGGGAGTTTCAACCCAAATAAGCTTGGTTTTTGCGTTTATATGATGTTTTATTTGTTCTGCATTTTCCATCCCTACAAAATGAAATTTAATTTGAAATTTCTCAAAAACCTTAGTAAATAAACGGTAAGTTCCACCATACAAATCATTTGTTGAAATGACCTCATCTCCAGGTTGTAATAATTTTATAATCGCATCTATGGCGGCTAATCCTGAGCCAAAAGCTAATCCAAAATTGCCGTTTTCTATACTTGCAAATGATTGTTCCAGTGCATGTCGTGTTGGGTTGTGTGTTCTAGAGTATTCATACCCTTTGTGTCCGCCTGGTGTAGTTTGTGCATAGGTTGAAGTTTGATAAATAGGTGGCATTACAGATCCATATGCCTTGTCTGGAGATTGCCCTCCATGAATTGTTTTTGTGTTAAATTTCATTTTTTACTGCTATAATTACTGTGAAATGATTGTGTTTTTCATGGCTAAAATGTAGCCAAGATGGATTCCTTCATGAAAATTATTAAACTCTAGAGCTTCTTCAACATTTGTAAGTGTGCTTTTAGTAGAAACCGTATAAGTTGTATAGTTGGTAAAAATCCCTGCTGCATAATCTTTTTGAGTCTGTTCAACGGTTGAGATTAATAGATCTTTTAAGTTATCTACGTCTTTTTGTGATGCGTCTTCTTCTGTTTTTGTGCCTTTTCTAAAGGCCTCAACAAGCTGAGAATCTATAAGCATTGGTAGGCCCGATAGGCCATAAACCAGTAGTTGTTGAGTTACAACAACATGCATAATATTCCAATATATCGAATTTCGATAACCGTTTGGCACTGTATTAAGCTGTTCTGAAGAAAATTGTTCTAAAAATTTATACAGTATTGCTCTGGTTTTTAGGGTAATATCAAAACTCCAATTCATAATTAAATCAAATATTTAAAAAGTTAATACAGAAATGATTTTCTTTGTAAAAGTAATGAAACAATTGCATGAAAAAAATCTATTCTCTTAAAAGTTGTAATACCTGTCAACGCATACTAAAAGCATTGGAAATTCCTGAGGGATGTATAATACAAGACATAAAAGAATTTCCTATATCAAATACAGATTTAGAGCATTTAAAAACACTGTCGGGAAGCTATGAGGCTTTGTTTAGTAAGCGTGCTAGACTGTACAACGAAATGGGGTTAAAAAACAAAGTTTTGGGCGAGTATGATTTTAAGAAATTGATTCTAGAACATTACACCTTTTTAAAAAGACCGGTAGTGGTTGTTGAAAATCAAATTTTTATTGGAAATAGTGCAAAAACTATTGACGCAGCAACATTGGCTTTAAAAAATGAACAATAGAAACACAGCACTTGTCGCCTTAGTATTGGTACAACTCTTTTATGGTGTTACCTTTACGTTTGCCAACGATGTTATTGTTGGTGGCTATATCATGCCTTTTGGATTTATCGTACTCCGTGTTGTCTGCGCAGCACTTCTTTTTTGGGGGTTTAGCTTAATGGTTCCAAGTAAAAAAATTGATAGAAAAGATTTTCCAAATCTCATAGCTGCGGCCTTTTTTGGAGTCGCTCTAAATATGTTGGCTTTTTTTAAAGGACTTCAATACACCACGCCCATCAATGGCTCTGTTATAATGATTACTGTACCAATTATTGTGCTTATTTTATCTGCAATAATACTTAAAGAGCAAGTTACAAAACTTAAAGTTGTGGGTATTGGACTTGGTTTGTCAGGTGCTTTAGTTCTGAGCTTATATGGTCAATCTTCTGTAAATGGAGAACATATTTTCTTAGGTAATTTTTTAGTATTTGTCAATGCTGCATCATACAGTTACTACTTAATTTTGATTAAAAAATTGACTGCAAAATACCACCCATATGATTTTATAAAGTGGCTGTTTTTGTTTGGATCTATTATGGTATTACCATTTGGATATACAGAACTTTGTGCTGTAAATTGGCAAGATTTTCCGTCCTACATTTGGTTTTCTGTGAGCTTTGTAATTGTGTTTGCAACCTTTGGAACATACCTCCTTAATCCTTTGGCGTTGAAAAACTTAAAAGCCACAACAGTTAGTACATTCTTATATTTACAGCCTATTTTTGCAGGGCTTTTTGCCGTCGCTATGGGTAGCGACCAATTAGACCTCGTAAAGGGTGTAGCAGCACTATTAATTTTTATTGGTGTATATTTAGTCACCAAAAAATAATTTTTTTGACAACTACAGTTCATTCATCAATAGAGCATTTGGACAATGACTTTCTAGAGCTCATCAATCCAAATAAAAGTGCTTATTTTTCTAGAGATTTGCTTTATAGCTTTGAAGTTTCCAATGCACAAGTTGATATGCGCTATGTTTGTATTTCAAACAATAATATAGCACAAGCACTAGCTTTGGTACAAATCATTGAATTGAGTGTTGATGTCATACTAAAAAACATTAAAGTATCTCCTTTTTTTCGTAAAATTCTAAATGCATTTTTTTGCAATGATCATATCAAAATTATGTTTTGTGGTAATATATTCTTGAGCGGAGAACATGGAATTAGCTTTTCTGAGAATTGCAACAAAAATAATACTGTTTTGCAAATTGGTAAAGCACTAGACAACATTGCAAAAACCACTCGGCCTTTGCACGCTATTTTTATCAAGGATTTTGAAACCTCAGCACTAGAGTATGCTTCTGATTTTGAGCATTTTGGATTTACAAATATTAAAGTAGAACCCAATATGCTAATTTCTTTAAAGCCAGAATGGAGGACTTTTGAGGATTATAAAGCGGCATTAAAATCAAAATATAGAGTCAAAGCCAATAAAGCAGACTCAAAAAGTAAAGCCCTTGAAGTTCGGATATTTTCTAAAAAAGATGTTGAACTATTTAAAAATGAACTCCAAAATCTTTACCAAAATACTATTGATAATGCCAACTTTAATGCACAAGTCTTAGATTTGAATACATATATAAAACTCAAAGACTCATACAAAGACAATTTTATTGTTTGGAGTTACTTTTTAGATGATAAAATTGTAGGATTTTTATCCGCTTTAAAAAATAAAAATCAACTTGACGCACATTTTATAGGGCTTAATTATAGCCTAAATAAAAGCCATGCTATATATCCAAGAATACTAAATGATTATATTCGGTTAGGTTTAGAAAAAAAGGTGGAAATCATAAACTTAGGGCGTACAGCTTCTGAGATTAAGTCAACCATTGGCGCACAACCCTTAGAGTTGAGCTGTTATATTAAACACAAAAACAAATTTATCAATATTTTGATTAAACCTTTTTTTAAAAAAATACAAATCAAAAGCTTCAAACAACACAGCCCATTTAAATAGTGTTGGCTTTTCTGTATCTTTGAACCATAAATTTAACAAAAAGGCATGATACACTCCATGACTGGATATGGAAAGTCCGAACTAGAATTATCAACAAAAACCATTCGTTTAGAATTAAAATCCTTAAACAGTAAGTCTTTAGATTTAAATATGCGTATGCCAAGTATCTATAGAGCAAAAGAACTTGAATTACGTAAAATTATTGGGTCAAAACTAGGTCGTGGAAAAATAGATTTTTCACTTTATGTTGAATTTAATAAAGGAGAAGCACTTGCAAAAATCAACACCGAGGTTGTAAAAGGGTATATGAAGCAGCTAGAAAATATATCCTTAGCAGACGAAGTTGAATTGCTAAAAATGGCCGTTCGTATGCCAGATGCCATAAGCACAGAGCGTGAAGACATAGACCCTAAAGAATGGAAAACAATATCGGATGAAGTTCTAGTGGTTTTAGAAAAAATTGAAAACTATCGTAAAGATGAAGGGGCTGCACTTGAAAAGGATTTTTCAAAACGAATTTCAAAAATTGATGATCTCCTTAAAGATGTGGTAAAAATAGATCCTGAGCGTATTGAACATGTTCGAGATCGTCTTAATAAAGGCATTGCTGAATTGAAAGAAAAAGTGGATAAGAATCGCTTTGAACAAGAGTTGATTTACTACATTGAAAAACTAGATATAACTGAGGAGAAAATTCGACTAAAAAACCATTTGGATTATTTTCTAAAAAATTTAAATTTAGATGAATCAAACGGTAAAAAACTTGGTTTTATCAGTCAAGAAATTGGACGAGAAATTAACACGATTGGTTCCAAAGCAAATTATGCCCCGATGCAAAAACTGGTTGTACAAATGAAAGACGAACTCGAAAAAATAAAAGAACAATTACTCAACGTGCTATAAACTATGTTTAACGGGAAGCTCATTGTATTTTCTGCGCCCTCAGGCTCTGGAAAAACCACCATTGTAAAACACCTTTTGAAACAACAAGAACTAAATCTCGCATTTTCTATATCGGCCACCTCACGCCAAAAAAGAGGGGATGAAATTGATGGAAAAGATTACTATTTTTTATCGATAGAAAAATTCAAAAAACACATAAAAGATGGAGATTTTTTGGAGTGGGAAGAAGTTTATAGAGATAATTTTTATGGCACATTAAAAGCCGAAGTCGAACGCATTTGGGCCATGGGTAAGCATGTAATTTTTGATATTGATGTTTCGGGGGGGTTGCGTATAAAAAAGAAGTTTCCAAAAAAAACATTGGCTATTTTCATTAAACCTCCTAGTATAGACGAGCTTAAAATTCGATTGAAAAAAAGAAAAACAGAATCTGAAGACAAAATAAACATGAGAATATCAAAGGCTTCTGCAGAACTTGCAACTGCACCCCTTTTCGATTGTATTGTAGAAAATGAAATTTTAGAAAAAGCAAAAAATAAATCGCATAAAATTGTTTTAAATTTTATTGAATCATAAAATATTGAACTCAAAAAAATGAAGATTGGACTCTATTTTGGCACTTTTAACCCCATTCATGTGGGACATCTTATTATTGCCAATCATTTTGCAGAGCATTCCAATTTAGATCAAGTGTGGTGTGTAGTTACACCAAAAAGTCCAATGAAAAAAAAACAAAGCATTCTAGACAACAATCAGCGTCTAGAGATGGTGTATTTGGCCACTAAAGAGTATCCAAAAATTAAACCAAGCGACATTGAATTTCAACTCAAACAACCCAATTATACCATTCATACTCTTGCCTATTTAGAAGAAAAATATCCAGAATATGAGTTTGCACTTATTATGGGAGAAGACAATTTAGTCTCTTTACCAAAATGGAAAAATGCTGAAGTAATTTTGGAACGCTACCCAATTTATGTCTATCCTAGAAAGCTTCATTCTGAAGCTTTAAAACATACAATACAAGGTAATATAAATAAGATTGATGCCCCAGTAATTGAAATTTCGTCTTCATTTATAAGAAAAGCAATTAAAGAAGGAAAAAACATACGCCCATTACTGCCCGAAGCCGTATGGGTGTATTTAGATGAAATGAATTTTTATAAATAAACTATGGTAAAAATTGGAGCTATAGAATTGCCTGAATTTCCATTGTTGCTTGCCCCAATGGAGGACGTAAGCGACCCCCCTTTTCGTGCACTATGTAAAGAACAGGGTGCAGATGTTGTTTACACAGAATTCATCTCTAGTGAAGGCCTTATTCGAGATGCTGCAAAAAGCACCATGAAACTTGATATTTATGAAAAAGAGCGCCCTGTTGGTATTCAAATTTTTGGGGCGAACTTAGACAGTATGCTTAGAGCAGTCGAAATTGTTGAAAAATCAAATCCAGATATCATTGATATTAATTTTGGTTGTCCTGTAAAAAAGGTCGTAAGTAAAGGAGCGGGGGCGGGCATTTTAAAAGACATTTGCCTGATGGAAAAGCTTACTTCAGAAATGGTCAAACGTACCCATTTGCCTATTACAGTCAAAACACGCCTGGGCTGGGATCAAGATTCGATTCGAATTGTAGAAGTTGCCGAAAGACTTCAGGATGTGGGTATTAAAGCACTTTCTATTCATGGTCGAACTCGGGCTCAAATGTATAAAGGCAACGCTGATTGGGGGCCTATTGCTGAAGTGAAAAATAACCCCAGAATGCATATACCAATTTTTGGAAATGGCGATGTCAACTCCCCAGAACGTGCTATCGAGATGCGTGATACTTATGGATTGGATGGCGCTATGATTGGTAGAGCAAGTATTGGTAATCCATGGTTTTTTAAGCAAGTAAAGCACTATTTTGAAACAGGAACTCACCTAGCGCCAACAAGTATGGCTGAGCGCGTAGAAGCGGCGCGTAGACACCTTAAAATGGCTATTGATTGGAAAGGTGAAGTACTGGGTGTTTTGGAAACCAGAAGGCATTATACAAACTATTTTAAAGGCATTCCAAACTTTAAACCTTATAGAACAAAAATGGTAACTAGCGACCATAGCGTAGATGTTTTCAAGACTTTTGATGAAGTAGAATCCGCTTTTGGAACTCATCAATTTGTCTAGCCTTAAATGTTTAACTTTTTAATACTCCAAGTGGCTATTTGCGAAGCTATTACGCCTAAAATCAAAATTGTCCCAAATGCAATCACAAAATTTAATGGCTTTAAAACAACTGGATAGGCCAATGTGGGTGATATCATCAACAAATCAAAATACATTTGAAGAGTAATTAGGGTTGCTCCTAGAAAAAGCCCTACCAACCCCCCAAGAACAGTCATCATAGTTCCTAACATAAAAAATATATTTTGCAATTCATCTTTGTCAGCCCCAACACTATAAAGCGTTTTTAAATTCTCTTTTTTATGTAAAATCATCATCACAATAGAGCCTATAATATTAAACAATGCAATGATTAAAATAAGTGTGAAAATTAGATAAACAGCGACATGTTCTGTATTCAACATTTTATAAAGAGCATCATTGAGCTGAATCCTATTTTTAATTATAATTTTTTCCTTAAAAACAGAATTAAGCGCAGTTTTAATACCCTCTAGGTCCGCTTCTGGATGGGTTATAATTTCGAGGGCGCTAATTTGATTTGGTTTTAAACCTAATAAATATCTTGCATTTTCTATGGAAGTATAGACCAAAGAATTATTCAATGATTCATTGATTTGAAAAATACCAACATTGACAACTTTCATGCTTTTAAAAGCTCCTTTGACCGACATGATTTGCCCAGTACCAGGTTTTGGCGCATACAATCTGATGATTTTTGTTAAATCATAAATTCCAAATCCAAGAGTGTTTGTAGCTCCCCAGCCTGACACGATATGTGGAAAATCTGGTTCCATCCATGCGCCATAGCTTAAGATTGAATCTATAGTTTGCTGAGGATAATTAGCATCAACGCCCTTTAAATCTAAAGCCAAATATTTGTCTTCACAACTTAATAAAACTTTGTCCTGAACGATTTCTGAAAATGAAATAATTCCTTCAATTTTATTGATTTTTTGTCGATGCTCAGATGAAATTTTTATGGTTTTTGTTTGATATGGAAAGACCTTAAAATCGGGATCTGTAAATGATGTAAATTCTAAACTAAATGCTTTTAGGCCATCAAATCCTGAAAGTACTACAAAAAGTGCTGCTGTTCCAAAAATAATCCCTAACCCCGCAACCAAGGTAATATAGTTAATCGCTTTGTTTTTACTTTTTGTAAATAAATACCGCTTAGCGATGTAGAACGAAAAATTCAATTATATCTTTTTTCTTTTTTGAAGCAATTCATCATTAAGAATAGGGTTGTCTGTTCCCTTAAGTGAACGATCAATTTGATCGATATATTCTAAAGAATCATCAATAAAAAATAGCAATTCGGGCATTCGGCGAAGTTGATGTTTTGTGCGTTGTGCCAATTCGTGCTTTATGATGGCAGCGTTTGAAGAAATCCCTTCAATTAAATTTTTAGCTTCTTTGATTGGGAAAATACTGAGGTAAACTTTAGCAATGGACAAGTCAACCGTTACTTTAACTTTAGTTACCGAAATAATAACACCTTGCATGCCACCTTCTCTGGCAGCGCCCTGTAAAACTTCTACTAAATCACGTTGTAAAACGGAGGCTATTTTCTTTTGTCTTTGACTTTCCATAAGGCAAAAATACTATAATTCTACTTGATTTATTCAAAAGCCTTATTTTTTGGTTTAAATTTGTAAAGTGATGAAAAAAATAGAACACATTGGTATTGCCGTAAAAAACTTAGACGCTTCCAATACTTTGTATAAAAAATTGCTTGGTGTTTCACATTATAAAATTGAAGATGTCACCACTGAGGGAGTTAAAACGTCTTTTTTTAAAGTAGGTGAAAGTAAAATTGAGTTGCTTCAAGCCACAAACCCAAATAGCCCTATTGCCAAATTTATAGCAAAACGAGGCGAGGGTGTACATCATTTGGCCTTTGCTGTAGAGGATATTGAGACAGAAATTGAGCGCTTAAAAAGCGAGGGCTTTGAATTGATTGATGACATTCCAAAGCAAGGAGCAGATCATAAAAAAATAGCTTTTTTATATCCAAAATCATCTGGTGGCGTGTTGATAGAACTGTGCCAAGATATTGGCAATAAAGCATAGATTTCTTTTTATAATTTTAAAAATGGTTGTAATATTGCAACCGCTTTCGGTCCCATAGCTCAGTTGGTTAGAGCATCTGACTCATAATCAGAGGGTCCTTGGTTCGAGCCCAAGTGGGACCACCCTTAAAGTCCTTTCTTTTGAGAGGGCTTTTTTTATTGGCTCTCACCTTCTCTAACCACGTTTCGAAAAGCACCTAAAAGCGCTTCACGACTTTCATTTTAAACATCTCAAAGAACACTCCAAATGTACTAAAAACTGACAGACATTTGACAGACATTTGCTTTTAGTTGTTTTCTCAACAAGAGTTCAACAATCCACTAGATCCAACCAGTGGAGAAACGGGTCATACACTATATGGAATTACAGAAATATATAATGGCCCCGAAGGCGCTCAAGCGCATATGCAACTAGGACAACAAAGAGCAGAAATGTTTACAGAGCTTATAAACTTGACTGGGCAATATTGTGTCAGTGGAATATTAGGAGCTCCTGTTGTTCGATCTATGTAAAAAATAAATTAAAACCAATTTTAAATAAAATGAAAAATACAATTAAACTAATTATACTTGCTTTACTTATCATAAGCTGTACAGAAAAAACCAAATATCCTATTGATGATCAACCAATGTCTGGATATATGTTAGATGAAGACAAATACACAGAGCTTGTAGGAAAATTCATGAAAGCCTATAGAGATAATAATATGGAAGATGCAAAAGATATTTTCACAGAGGATGCTACTTATGCTGTTAATAGTACAGAAATGAGTGTTGCTGAATTTATGGCAGCTTTTAGCACAGGTCACGATTATTTTGACAGTATTTCACACAATGATGTTTATACTGCTACGATGTATTATAATGATGGGAAAATCTTTACCAATGTTTGGTACAACTGGAGTGGCGTTGTCAAAAATACGGGTGAAACATTAAATGAAATGGGGTATGCCTGGTTCAGATGGGAAGACGGAAAAGTAGTTCAGGCATACAATGCTTTTGACCCAAAAGCATACAATGCTGCTGTTATTGCTCAAATGGAAACTGAATGATGCTTATTAAAAATTTAACATTAATGAAAATGATGTAAGGCATAAAAAAACCCACTCATCTGAGTGGGTTTTTTAATTGTTTTCGGAAAACTTATTATGCTTTCTTCACAAATGGAAGACCTGTTTTTTCATTTTCAACAATCTTTTTCCCTGCAGGAAGATCACATGAGTTTGAACGCTCATCTTTTGCGAAATAATAAATTGTTTGGTTTCTTCCACCTTTCAAGACAACGTCTTTAGTGTGCAAATAATACGTTTTTCCTTTGCTATTTTTGAATGAATATCCCATAATATAATTTTATTTTAGTCCAAATTACAAAAATTACTTCGGTAATACCAAAAAAATTATCAGATAAATAGCATTTTTTTTAAGAAGTAGAGCTAATTGTTAATAAAATCCAATGTTTCTGAAAAAACAAGCTCCAAATCTCGTGGCATTTTTGGGTTTTCCCACGGATGTTTGGCTCCAAAAACATGGTTTCCGTCTGGTATTTTATAAATGACACTTGTTTGGCTCCATAAATTTAATTGAGTTGCTTCAAAAAAAGACACAGCAGTATCTGATTCTCCATGAACAATTAAATGTGGTATACTAATTTTTGTGGCAGCATTTTCTATACTTAATCGATTTTCATTAGCTATAAAATCTTGATAAAACTGATAGTTGTGTGGCATTTTTTGTTTTGTTCGACTGTTTTCAATAAAATACACCCCTTTTTCCTGCCAGATTTCTAGTGCCTCCCCTTTTGGAAATCTTAATTTATAATCACTTACTCCTGCTAGGGTGATTAGTTTTTTTACTCTAGAATCTTCTGATGTTTTAATTGTAACAATCCCTCCACCTCTACTGTGACCCATTAAAATAAGAGTTTCAACATCTAATGCTATGTGATTTTTATAGCTATTAAAAACCATTTCAATAATACAATCTAGATCATCAAGCTCTCTAGAATAGTTATTTTCTGCAAAAGCAGCCAAATCTGGAAAATCTATGGGCTGAGTCACAGTTCCTCCGTTATAAGAAAAATTAAATTTTAAAAAAGCAATACCTTGTGAGGCAAAAGCTTCTGCCAATAAATTCCATGCGCCCCAATCTTTAAACCCTTTATATCCGTGGCAAAAAATAATCAGTGGCGCTTTTTGTATAGCATCATTATAAAACAAATCATATAAAATCGAACGGGTTTTTGCTCTTTTAATTTCTTTATTTAATGTCTTTACAATCATATTTCTTTTTCAATAAATGGCACTTCTGAATCAAACAATTTATATAATAAATTTATTAACTCATTTTCAAAAGCTTGTAAAATCTCTGACGTGATATATTGTTGCTTGGAAGCTCCCGAACCTGGTTTATTCTTTTTGGTAAAATTTAAAACCCCTCCTCTTAAATTTTTAAATGATAAAATCCCTGCCACCATTGGTCCATCAAAAGGTTGTGTTTTACTTAAAATATAGGCATACATCAAAACCTGAAAGCTTTTGTTATGTTTCTTGTAATCCTTTGTGATATGACCCCAGTCAACCAAATTCAAATCTACTTGCGAAACTTTTGAAGTCTTATAATCAATAATGCGCTGAGTCCCATTACAAATATCAATACGATCGACATTCCCTTTTAATTTTATTGGAAATTCAAACTCAGAATATTGAAAATCAAATTCCACAGTTTCCTCAATAGATTGAATTAGGACTTCGTTACCGTCTTTTATAAACTGAATTTCTTCATCTATAAAATTATGGATATACCGTTTTGCAATTTCAAGACTTATAAAGTTTTTGCCCTTGGAAAGGTCTCCTTTCTTATATAGTTTTTTAAAATAATGATATACTGTGTCTTGAATTTTTGGTTTAAGGGTTTCAAGTTTAGAAACCTCTAATTTATGACCAACAAAATTGGAGTAAAATTCTTTTAAAGTCAAATGAATCACGCTCCCAAAAGTACTGGCCTCTATGGTTTCTTCTAATTCATTGGGTTGTTCTATCCCAAGAATCTTGTAATTATAAAAATCAATAGGGTTTCTTATGTATTGCCCAAGCGATGATGGAGAAAAACCCTCTACTGCAATAGATTTTAATTGCTCTATAATTTGTGGCGTTTTTATAACTTCTTGCAGTTTTAAATTTTGCATTGAAATTTTTGGAACAACAACATGATGTGTAAGGTTGTGAAGCCCTTCAAATTGTAGCTGCGCAAGAAATCGACTTGGCTCACCTCCATTCAATACGTCTGGTTCTGTGTTGTAAATAAGATGAATATTTCTAGCGCGCTGCAAAAGTCGGTAGAAATGATACGTATATATTGCATCCTTTTCTTTATATGTTGGCAAGCGGTTTTCTATCTTTACATCAAAAGGTATAAAAGAGTTTTGTGTTTTTCCTGCAGGGATAATGCCTTCGTTTACAGAAACTAAAATAACCGTTTCAAAATCTAAAACACGAGATTCCAACATCCCCATAATTTGCAGCCCTTTGAGTGGCTCTCCTCTAAAGTCTAAAGTTTCTTTATTCAACAATTCTCGATACAAACCATGAAGCGTCTTTATAGAATTGATATAGGAATAAGTTGCATCTAAATGTTCAATCTGATTGAACAATTCTAAGAATCTTAGTAAATATTCTTTAGGTAAAAACTGTTCCTCTTTTTGTATTTCGTAAGATTTCTTAAGCTCAAAAATTAAAGTTTTAAATTGTTTTAAAGCGTATTTAGGTTGGTTATTCCAAGGCTCAAAAATAAGCTTAAGCTTTGACTCTAATTTAGGAGCAAAACCAATTAATTGACTCAATGTAACTAGCGTATAGTTTTGATGCTTAATGGTCTTAAAAACACTATTGAGTTCAACAGTATGATTTCTAAAAAATGGTGCAATGAATGGGTGTGATAAAAGCCCTATTACATCTTTATGATTATAAGTCGTAGTGGACATACTATGAAGTTGAAACCATTGTTCAACAAATGACGCAAATGGAATCTGGCGTAGTGGCAAGCCCATTGTAACATTAATATTTTCAATTTGTTTTGGAATCGAATTTAAAATTGGTAATAGCAGGGACTCATCTGCTAAGACTAAAGCGGTATTTTCAAGAGCATTTTTTTCATATAAATCGTCTAAAAGCTCTCCAATATATTTTACCTGGCTTATGTTTTTTGGGGCACCGGTAATATGGATTTTTTTGTCACTTTGATAATCTTTTGTAGACCAATTAAATTTGTGTGTTTTAAAAAACCTCCATTCCTTTTTGTATTGCCGCATAAAATGCCCCGCATCATGAATAGGGCTATCTAAAAAAACGTGGTCTATATCCCAATAAATTTGTGCGCACTGTTGTTGTAATAATTCTTGAATAATGATAGATTCTGAAGAATTAAGGGCGTTAAAACCTAAAAATACATGCTCCCCTCGACTCGTATTTTGAATATAATCTTCTAGGTTGTTTACAGCAGCTCTGTACATTAAGCCCTGATATCCAACACCTTTGTTTATCAATTGTTGGTTGAGGATTAAATAATACTCTTTTATTTGTTGCCAAAAATATAAGTACCCTTTTATCATTTTGGTTGGATTTGGATCCAAAGACCAATGGTTCATTTTTTGAACTTCACTGATATAATCAAATATTTTTGGTGGAGATACTAAGTATCTATCAATTTCATTAAAATCTTGAACTACAATAGTAGCCCATTTAGAAAATTGATCAAACGGCTCTACTTTGTCCTTTGGGGTAAGGTTTTTATAAACACTATAAAATTCGAAAAGTAGCTCTATTGAACTTATTTTTCTTAACTGAGATAGCTCTTCAATAAAGGATTCAATAGAACATATTTCTGGCAAGAAACTAGCCTTATCAATATAATTTGATAACTCTTGTTTCAAAAATATACCTGCGCGTTTGTTTGGAAGTATAAAAGTTAATCTTGAGAAATCTTTCTCTTGATTTTTTAGTTCTTTAAGTATGTCTGAAATGAAGCTTCCCATAGCCTAAAAATAAAAAACGCCTCGCAAAAGCGAAGCGTTTTTAAATTTATTTTTGAGGTTTGGAAAATTAATTCGCCAATTTTACCTCAACACGTCTGTTAGTTGCACGTCCTGCTTTTGTGTTATTTGAAGCAATTGGTGTTGTTTCACCATATCCAACTGATGTCAATCTTGAAGCGTCAACACCGTTAGCGGTTAAGTAAGACACAACTTTTGCAGCTCTCACCTCAGAAAGTTTCTGATTAAATTTCTCTGATGCTGTACTATCTGTATGTCCTTCTACTACAAAATTTGCTTTTGGGTATTCTTTAAGGATAGCCACGATTGCTTGAAGTGTTTCATTTGCAGCTTCCTTAATGTTAGATTTTCCTGTATCAAAGTTGATTGTTCTTGCATAGCTAGTCAACTGAGCTTGCACTTCTTCGTTTGGTGTCTCAAGGCAACCGTTGTTTGCAACTGTGCCTGCTTCATTTGGGCATTTATCGTCTTTATCTAAAACTGAATCGCCGTCAGTGTCTGGCCAAGGACATCCACCATTTGCTGCATCTCCTGCAACAGTTGGGCATTTATCATCAGCATCTGCAACACCATCGTTGTCTGCATCTGGGCAACCGTTTAGGGCAGCAACACCTGCTACGTCTGGACAATTATCTTTATTGTCAGAAATGCCATCGCCATCTGTGTCTGGACAACCATTGAATTCTGCTAAACCAGCAACGTCTGGACATGCATCTTCTGAATCTTGTATACCATCACCATCTGTGTCTGGGCATCCGTTAAATTCTTCTAAACCTGGCACCTCTAGACACGCATCTTTTTTGTCATAGATTCCATCACCGTCTGTATCTGTTCCTCCAAAATTCAAAGAAAGACCTAGAGAATGTTGAAAATGTGTTGTGCCATAATCTTGGAAAGTATGCTTATAACTCGATTGATAAGTTAAACCAAGATTGTCAGAAAGCCAATAAGAAAGACCTAAAGTACCGTTAGCTGTTGCAAAACCAATGTTGGCGTCTGAATCTCCTCCAGCATTATTATTGTAAGGGCCTTCTTGAAGCCAAGAATAACCACCACCTAAACCAACAAATGGTTCAATTTTGTCTAATCCTAAAATCTCAGATAAACTATATTTTACAACTCCATCAAGAGCATAATAATTTAATTCGCTAACCTTTACAGTTTCATTAGTTGCATAATTAGACCCCCATTTTTCTATTACATTAAAAGAACCTGTAATACCAAATGAGAAGTTGTCATCTAAGTATTTGCTAAAACCAAATGAAGTTATTGATGGATAAATATTCCAGTGGCCTGTTGCATTGAAGAACTCATCAAAAAGTTCTCCTTGTGGAGAAGGTTCTCCAACAGGATATACATCAACTGCATTTATTCCTATAGAAATTTGCCATGGGTTGTCTTCAGTTTGTGCATTTACATTTGTCACAAAAGTTATTAGCATAAAAGTAAGTGCTAAACTTTTAAAATTCTTCATAATTTATTTAATTTTTTATAAGTTAAATTCAATGCAAAAGTAACATGTTAAATTCACTAAACAAATATAATGCTAACAAATTATGCTTTTTGAGTAAAAAAACTAATAATCAGTAAGTTATGAGATAATATTGAGAGCGTTCCCCACTTTTTTAAAAGCCTGTATTGCCATGTTTAAATGATGTCTTTCGTGGGCTGCCGAGAGTTGAACTCGAATTCTTGCTTTTTCTCTAGGCACAACAGGGAAAAAAAAGCCAATTACATAAATCCCTTCATCTAATAACATATTGGCCATTTTTTGTGCCAATTTTGCATCATATAACATCACTGGCACAATTGCAGAATCTCCATCAATAATATCAAACCCTAGAGATTGAAGGCTTTTTTTGAAATAGTTTGTGTTTTCTTCTAATTTATCACGTAAACTCGTGTCATTTGATAATAAATCAAAAACTTTAATTGACGCCCCCACCAATGCTGGGGCTAAAGAATTTGAAAATAAATAGGGCCTTGAGCGTTGACGAAGCATGTCTATAATTTCTTTTTTGCCTGTGGTATATCCGCCCATGCCACCACCAAGAGCCTTGCCCAATGTACCTGTAATGATGTCTATGCGTCCAAGAACATTTTTCTCCTCTAAAGTGCCTATGCCAGTTTTCCCAATAAATCCTGCCGCATGACACTCATCAATCATGACTAGAGCATCATATGTTTCTGCTAAATCACAAATCTTATCTAAGGGCGCTACAAGACCGTCCATCGAAAACACGCCATCAGTTACTATAATTTTGAATCGTGCCTTGCTGTCACTTGCAGCTTTAAGCTGTGTCTCTAAATCTTGCATATCATTGTTTTTGTAACGGAAGCGCTTTGCTTTACACAAGCGAACCCCATCAATAATTGAAGCATGATTTAAACTGTCCGAAATTATAGCATCTTGATCGGTAAGTAAAGGTTCAAAAACGCCTCCATTAGCATCAAAAGCTGCGGCATAGAGTATTGTGTCTTCTGTTTGATAAAATGATGCTATTTTTTGTTCTAACTTTTTATGAATGTCTTGAGTTCCACAAATAAATCGGACTGAGGCCATTCCAAATCCATGGGTATCCATAGTATCTTTTGCTGCCTGAATTACCTCTGGATGATTAGCGAGTCCTAAATAATTATTAGCGCAAAAATTTAAAACTGTTTGTCCTGTTTCTAATGTAATTTCAGCCCCCTGAGAGGACACAATGATACGTTCCTCTTTATATAAGCCTTGCTCTTTTATGTTTTCGAGTTCTTGTTTTAAGTGTTGTTTTATGGTTTTATACATAAGATTCGTTTAGGTGTATAATTTTAGGTTCAGTTCTGGGTGAATATAAACCAATATTTTTTTGTCAATTTTATAGCCCATTTGCTTAACAATAGACGCATAATTTTCTAACTGCTGCTGGTGTTTGTCGTAATAAGCCCCGGTTTTGTAATCTATTATTACAGCACATTTTGCTTGAGTAATTACCAATCGATCTGGAATTATAATTTGACCTGTAATCGTCATGATTTCTCGCTCATTATAAACTTCAACATCTGTGCTAAAATAAGATTTAAGTTGTGGATGAAAAACTATAGACTCCATAATTTGACAAAGCTCCTTACTTTGTGCTTGAGAAATTAACCCATCACCTAATGCAGTATTAAGCACCATTTGAATATCTGTTGGTAAAAACACTTTTGACAATAAAAAATGTATTAGATTTCCTTTTTCTATAGCTTCTTTTTGAGTGGTATCCCAAAAATAATCTGCCTTTGTTGCCACTGAAACATTCAATTGATGTTTTGGAGTTGAAATAAATTTCTTTTGAGGTATTATTGGAATATTTGGATCATCCTCTTGATCAATGGCTTCTAAATCGCCAAAGCTATAAGACAAAATACCATCATCCCATTCGCCTTCTGCCTTAAGAAAGCCTATCAACAAATCTGAGTACGTTTTAAAATCACCTTCTGATTTGGAAATACCCGATGCATTTCCAATAATATAGAGCTGTTCTACGGCTCGTGTTAAGGTCACATAGAGTAAATTGATATTGTCCAATTCTAATTTTGACTGATGTTCAATGTATTTGGCCTTCCCCTCTGCGCCAAAATGTTTAAAATCTTTGTTATAATTCATTAGAAAAAACAGAAATTCTTCATGTAAGTGAGCAGTAGGCATCCATTCTTTTGGCTCTATTTCTCTATAAATATCAAGCTCTGCAAAAGGAAAAATAACAACCGGAAATTCAAGTCCTTTGGATTTATGTACAGTCATAATTTGTACTGCGTCCATACCTTTTGGTGAAACAATACTAAGAGAGCTTTTCTTTTGGTCAAAATATGCCAGAAATTGTGATATGTTCGAGGACTTTTTCTGAGAAAATTCAAAAACAATGTCCAATAAAAACTGAACATGAGCATTAGTGTCTTTAACTAAATGAAATGTTGTTACAATATATTCTGCAAGCTCATACACAGGAAATTGAACAGCGGCACGAGGGTCAAAATTGATGTCCAACTGAATTAGTCCTGCAAAAAATGAAAAAGAATTTAACGATAAAAAATTCAATCTGAATTGATGCCCATCTTCAATTTTGTGTTTATCAATTAAGTAATTTAAAACATTCAATTTGGCAACAGAATTAGTATTATCTTGAAGATATGAAAAGATATTAATTATCAGCTGAACTTCTTTAGATTCTGCAATTAATAATGTTTCATTTGAAATAATATCAAGTCCTTTTGAAGTTAAATAATTGGCAACAGCCACACCTTCTTTTCGTTTTCGTACTAATACACAAATATCTTTATAAGACGCTAGAGAATTTGAAGCCTTGTACTTTTTAATTGTTTTATACACTTCATCAGCATAAAGTAAATTTTTATCGGCGCCTTTTTCAAAATCCAAAAAAGAAAGATGAACATACCCTTTTTTCTTTTTATAAAAATCTTGAGTCGCCTTCTCATAAAGTTCACCATGAGAAATGTTCGAAAAAATAACTTTTGAACAATAAGAAAAGAAATCATTATTGAATTTTACAACTTTCTTTGTACTTCTGTAATTCACAGGCAAATCTGAAACGCTAGCCTTAACAGGTAAATCGTGTATGTTGTTTTTTAAGTTGATGAACTGTTCGGGGTTGCCTCCACGCCAGCGATAAATCGACTGTTTTGCATCGCCTACCAACAAAATGCTGCTGTTTTCTGAAGCAAGAGTATTAATCATCAAAGGGATTAGGTTTGCCCACTGAAGTTCAGATGTGTCTTGAAATTCGTCAATAAAATAATGGTTGAACTTGTCGCCAATGCGCTCATAAATAAAAGGGGATGGTTGTTCTTTAATTTCCTTTCCTATTATGGTATTAAATTCTGAAATCAAAAGGAGATTTTGTGAGGCCTTTATAGTATTGATTTCATTTTGAATAAGCGTTAAAACTGAAAGCGGCGTTAGATTCTTTTTTATATTCTTAAAATATCTCAAAAGATAAACTGCTTTTTTTGTATTCTCAAAAGCAGCCACCAAATCTGGACGCAAAACATCTATTTTTTGACAAATATCAGCTGGTGTTTTTTTAGTGTACAATGAGGTTGTTTCAATATTTTTTTGCCAAACTGAATCAAATTTAATATCAAATTTCTTAGCCGCTAAGGAAGAAAAATGTTTTGGAAGAGAGCCTCTTGTGAAATCTGTAAAACTAATCCCTCTTAATTTTATAAGTTTTAAAATTTGTGTTGCTGCTTCTGCTATTTGATATTCAATAGCTTTGTACTCTTTGTTTACTTTTGCTTCGAATGCATCAAAAGTTTCAAGCTTTTGGTTGGACAAAAGTTCCAAATAAGGCAAGTTAGTTTCTTGTGTCAGAAGTTTTGCAGATTTAAATAAGTCTTGAGCAATATCCCAACTTTTATCATCGTCAGATTTTTCAATGGCATAGTCAAGCAAAACACGTGTGAGCGCTTCTTCTTTTCCTGTTTTGGAAATCACTTGGTCTACTGCTTTTTGTAATAACATATCAGTATCTAATTCAACTTCAAAGTTTACAGGAAGGTGTAGGTCATGAGCAAATGTTCTGATAAGTCGCTGATTAAATTTATCTATTGTTGAAACATCAAACCCTCCATAATTATGTAAAATTTTCTGAATTAATTGTTTAGATTTCTGGTGAATAAATTTTGGAGTGGTATCAAGTTCTTTAACTAAATCGGAAAATAAATCGTCTTTTGTTTCTAAAATTTTTGGGGATGAAAAACGTAGCAAAGCATCTATAATTCGATTTTTCATTTCATCTACAGCCTTATTTGTAAATGTAATTGCAAGGACATGACGATGAGGCAAGTAAGCACTAGAGGTTAAAACAATTTTTAAATAGTCTTTGACTAAAGTATATGTTTTTCCACTTCCTGCTGAGGCATTATATATCTTAAAACTCGATGCTAACACTAAATTAAATTTATACCAAAATAAACAATCTTAATTACATTCATCATTAAATATAGATTGAAAATTGTAAATTTGACATAAATTATTTAAACCTTAAAAAAAACACATATGGCTTTTGAATTACCAAAACTAAACTATGCATATGACGCTTTAGAGCCTCACATTGATGCAAGAACAATGGAAATACATCATTCTAAACATCACAATGGATATACCACAAAATTGAATGCTGCAATCGAGGGAACTGCACTTGAAAATGAAAGCATTGAATCAATTCTAGAAGACCTAGACATGTCTAATGGTGCTGTGCGAAACAATGGCGGTGGTTTTTATAATCACAGTTTATTTTGGAGTATTATGGATCCAAATGACAAAGGAGAACTTTCAGGAGATTTAAAAGATGCTATTGTTGGTGCTTATGGATCTGTCGATGCGTTTAAAACTGCTTTTTCTAAAGCGGCTGCTACACAATTCGGTTCTGGGTGGGCTTGGCTTTGTGTTCATAAAGGCGGAAAAGTAGAAGTTTGTTCTACACCAAATCAAGACAATCCACTTATGCCAGGAGTATCCTGTGGTGGCACGCCTATTTTGGGGCTTGATGTCTGGGAACATGCTTATTATTTGAATTATCAAAATAGACGCCCAGATTATATCAATGCGTTTTTCAATGTTATCAATTGGAACGAAGTTGCTAAGCGTTTTGACGCAGCAAAGTAAAAACTTACAAAAGGTTGTAAAATAAAAAAGGTGAACAGATGTTCACCTTTTTTGCCCCAAATCTACCATGAACTTAACCTACTTATGTTATGGTGATTCAAATATATACTTAAATTAAGTACCTCATTTTTTTTTTAGATGAAATGCGTTTTTTTTAGATGAAATGCACTTTATTAGTAGGCACGTTCATTTTTTCCTTCATAAAAATTAATAAACGCTTGATTTACGACCCTATTTCCTCCGTCTGTTGGATAATTACCTGTAAAATACCAGTCTCCCAAATTTTGAGGACATGCTTTATGTAAATTTTCTATCGTTTGAAATATAACCACAACCTCTGCATTAATTTCTTTATCGCTCAATAATTCTGAAATTTTAGCTGAAATTTGTTCTGCAGTAAAAGGAGCATAAATCTCTTTTACAAAATTCTTCACCTCATGGTCACTTAAGTTTTCTTGTGCTTTGCATTTGGCATATACCTCCTCAACAAGATTCATTTTATTTTGATCTTTTAGCAACGCAAGTGCCGCACGGAAAGCAACAAGGCCTTCTAAATTTGCCATATCAATACCATAGCAATCTGGATAACGTATTTGAGGGGCAGAAGACACTACAATGATTTTCTTTGGTGATAGACGATCTAACATTTTAAGAATACTTTTCTTGAGTGTTGTCCCTCGCACAATACTGTCATCTATAATAACAAGGTTGTCTTCTTTCTTAATTACGCCGTATGTAATATCATAAACATGTGCCACCAAATCATCTCTACTACTGTCTTCTGTGATAAAGGTCCTAAGCTTAACATCTTTTATCGCTATTTTTTCAATACGTGTATGCTGTGATAAAATTTGAGTGACTTTCTCCGCAGAAAGAGAACGCTTTCCCTTAAGTATTTTTTCTGTTTTAGTTTTGTTTAAAAAAGATTCAACAGATTCTACCATGCCAAAAAATGATGTTTCTGCAGTATTAGGAATAAAAGAAAAAACAGTGTTTTCTATGTCATTGCCGATATGTTTCAGCACTTCTGGAACAATCAGCTTACCCAACATTTTACGTTCTTTGTATATTTCGGCATCACTCCCGCGTGAAAAATAAATACGTTCAAAAGAACACGCTTTGCGTTCTTTTGGCTCCAAAATCTTATTGATTTTCGTTTGTCCTGACTTTTTGGTAATAATGGCGTGTCCTGGGGGAAGCTCATGAACGGATTCATATGCTACATTGAAAACAGTTTGAATTACTGGACGCTCTGAAGCAACCACAACAACCTCATCGTCCATATAATAATAAGCAGGACGGATTCCTGCCGGATCGCGCAAAACAAATGAATCGCCATGCCCTATCATCCCTGCCATTGCATAACCTCCATCCCAATTCTTTGCCGATTTTTTTAAGATCTTTTTCAAGCTTAGACGTTCTGCGATAAGTGGCGAGCACTCCATTTTGGTATAGCCCTCTTTTTTTAGCTTTTTGTACAATTTGGATACCGCATCATCCAAAAAATGACCAATTCGTTCCATAATAGTGATGGTGTCGGTGTACTCTTTAGGGTGTTGACCAATTTCAACTAAATTTTTAAACAATTGACGAACATTAGTCATGTTAAAATTACCAGCGAGGATAAGATTACGGTGCATCCAGTTATTTTGTCTCAAAAACGGATGTACACTTTCAACACTATTTTTGCCAAATGTCCCATAGCGTACATGGCCCAACATTACCTCTCCAAGGTAAGGAACCATCTTTTTCTGTTTTGAAATGTCATTGGAGCAATCAGGGTTTTTAGCCAAAACATCATTGATGCGTTGGTTGATTTGCTCAAATACATCCTGAATTGGCTGTTGTGCTACGGAACGCACTCGGCTGATGTAACGTTCCCCTGGATTCATATCCAATTTGATGCTTGCAAAGCCCGCACCATCTTGTCCTCTATTGTGCTGCTTTTCCATGATAAGGTACATCTTGTTGATGCCATAAAAAGCAGTACCATATTTTTCTTTGTAATATTCAAGGGGCTTTAAAAGGCGTATGTGGGCTATGCCACATTCGTGTTTGATTGCATCACTCATGTGTGAAGATTGTGTTGTGTGTGGTTAGTGTTTGTATAAAATAACATTTCTGCTCTAAAATAGTACAATTTTTAGGTTAGTTCTATATCAAATTGGGTTAAGTTTTTAAATAATTGAAGTCGACGAAAAACTTCTTTTGAATCTAAATTACACATTCTTTCTGTGCCAAACTTTTCTACACAAAAAGAAGCTAATGCAGAGCCGTATATCACCGCTTTTTTCATGTTTTCAAAAGAAAAATCATTTGTTTTTGTTAAAAACCCAGCAAATCCCCCTGCAAATGTATCGCCAGCGCCTGTTGGATCAAAAACTTCTTCTAAAGGAAGTGCTGGCGCAAAAAATACATTATCCTGATTAAACAACAAAGCACCGTGTTCCCCTTTTTTGATCACCACATATTTTGGGCCCATTGCGTGAATCTTTCGCGCTGCAACTACTAACGAACTTTCGTTTGTCAACTGTCTTGCTTCTTCGTCATTTATGGTAATGACATCTACTCTTTTTATAACTTGCATTAAATCTTCTAGAGTGTTGTCCATCCAAAAATTCATGGTATCCAGTATAATTAATGCATTTTTATTTTCAACTTGATCTAAAACACTTGACTGAACTAGGGGGTGTAGGTTTCCTAGTACAACAACGCTTGTATCTTTAAAATTATCTGGCACAACTGGCTGAAAATCAGATAAAACATTGAGTTCTGTAGACAAAGTGTCTCTTGTATTCATGTCATTGTGGTAGCGGCCACTCCAAAAAAATGTTTTCCCAGTGGAGATAATTTCAACCGCAGAAATATCAATGTTGTGACTGCGCAACAGCTCCAAATGGGCTTCTGGGAAATCTCCTCCAACAACCGATACTATAGCACTCTCTATATTAAATTGTGAAGCCGAAAGTCCTATATAAGGTGCAGAGCCTCCTAAAATCTTATCTGTTTTACCAAAAGGCGTTTCAATTGTGTCGAATGCTACAGTACCAACAATGAGGAGTTTATTCATAAAAACAGAAAATTAAAGGGCAAATTTACAAAAAATAATAGGTTAATGGTGTTAAATTTAGACCAAAAAAGTAACCCTCATTTTCTCCCAAAATCTGCTGGGATTTCACCCCATGCTTTGGTTTCCCATTTTATAATTTTAGTCTTAAATGTGTTGTTTTTTAGCCAACGCTCTGCACGGTCTACAAGTTCAAAAACCGGCTGATTGGCCTTCGTGCGTGTCAATTTGGTGTTGCACTTTTTTTTCTTAACCCAACTCATCGCCGTTCTAGAGTCTGTATACAAAATTCTATTGCTGTTTTCTTTTTTTAATAATGCCAAACCATGCACTAGAGCCAAAAACTCTCCAATGTTGTTTGTCGCCTCTTGAAAAGGGCCTTTGTGAAAAAACTGTGCTTTTGTTTCTGTATCTACGCCGCGATATTCCATTACTCCAGGATTTCCGCTTGAAGCGGCATCAACAGAAAGAGAATTATAGTCGGGTCGCCCTATCTTCTTCCGCTCAGCTGCAGAAATCAATTCTTTCACTTTTTTACTCTTTCCAATATAATCTTTATAATTTCCTTCAAATGCTTTTTTGGCCAAAGCCTTTGTTGAAAATGACTTGTATTGCGCTCCCTGAAAATTCTTGATTTGAAACTGACAATCAGTCCATGACTCAAAAACCCCTGTTTTATGGCCTCTCCAAACGGTGTAATATTTCTGGTTTGATTTAGCCATTCTTTGTTAAAAGATCTTTTATAACACTAGGAAAGTGCGCCATTTCGAGTTGATGTATTTTTTTAGCAACATCTTCGGGAGTGTCATCATTGTCAACAGTACATTTGGCTTGAAAAACAATAGCACCTTCATCATAATTTGCATTAACATGATGAATAGTAATCCCCGTTTCTTTAACTTTTGCCTCAACTACAGCATTGTGTACATGCATTCCATACATCCCTTTTCCGCCAAAGTTTGGCAATAATGCAGGATGAATGTTCACAACTTTATGCTCAAACTTATGAATAATGTGCTCTGGAAATTTCCATAAAAACCCCGCCAATACGATAAAATCTATTTTATATTCTAACAGCCGATTTAAAACTCCCTTTGGCTCTAAAAGTTGAGTTTTATTGAAAATAAAAGTATCAACATCAAGTGCTTTGGCGCGCTCCAAAACCAATGCATTTGGGTTATTTGAAAGGACCAAAACCACGTTTGCATTGGAGTCTTTTTGAAAAAATTCAATGATATTTTGGGTATTTGAACCAGATCCTGAAGCAAAAACAGCTATTTTTTTCATTATTTTCTGAATATTATGGCTTTTATGACTACAAAAAAAGGAATAAAATATTTAATATCGCCTCAAATTTATAGATCATTCTCTGATATTTAAAAAGATACGGCACATTTTTTGAGTATTCATTCTTTTTAAAATAAAGTTTTTTATTTTTGCACCCTAACTAAAACTTAAAAATAATTTATTATGTCAGACATTGCATCAAGAGTAAAAGCGATTATCGTTGATAAATTGGGCGTTGATGAAAACGAAGTAGTAACTGAAGCAAGCTTCACAAATGACCTAGGAGCCGATTCATTAGATACTGTAGAGCTAATAATGGAATTCGAAAAAGAATTTGATATTCAAATTCCAGATGACCAAGCAGAAAATATTGCAACTGTTGGTCAGGCTATTTCTTACATAGAAGCAGCAAAGTAATATCTATTAATAATTTTTTATGAACTTAAAGCGAGTTGTAGTCACTGGGCTTGGTGCGCTAACGCCTGTAGGAAACAATAAAGACGACTATTGGAATGCCCTAGTGGCAGGAAAAAGTGGTTGTGCTCCTGTGACGTATTTTGACACAGAACATTTCAAGACAAAATTTGCTTGTGAACTTAAAAATTATAATGTCTCTGACTTTTTTGATCGAAAAGAAGCCAGAAAAACCGATAAGTTTGCGCAATATGCTATGGTGGCTTCAGATGAAGCCATCATAGATGCCAAACTTGACTTAGATACCATTAACAAATTTCGTGTTGGAGTTATTTGGGGTGCTGGAATTGGTGGTATTGACACCTTTCAAACAGAGGTTACAAATTTTGCAACAGGGAACGGCACACCGCGCTTCAATCCATTCTTTATTCCAAAAATGATTGCAGATATTGCTCCTGGTAATATCTCTATCAAACATGGATTTATGGGGCCAAACTACACAACCGTATCTGCTTGTGCTTCTTCAGCAAATGCAATCATTGATGCTTTAAATTACATTAGGTTAGGCCATTGTGATATTATTGTGACAGGTGGAAGTGAAGCTACAATTAACGAAGCTGGAATGGGCGGATTCAATGCGATGCATGCCCTTTCAACAAGAAATGAGAGCCCTGAAACTGCTTCAAGACCGTTTGACGCTACACGTGATGGATTTGTATTAGGTGAAGGTGCTGGCGCGCTAGTTTTGGAAGAATATGAACACGCCAAAGCAAGAGGTGCAAAAATTTATGCTGAACTTGTTGGTGGAGGTCTTTCATCAGACGCATACCATATGACCGCTCCGCATCCAGAAGGTATTGGAGTCACTGCTGTGATGAAAAACTGTCTAGAAAATGCTGGGTTAAAACCTGAAGATGTTGATGCTATCAACACTCATGGCACCTCAACTCCGCTGGGCGATGTTGCTGAACTTAAAGCAATTACTAGAGTGTTTGGTGATCATGCTAAAAACATTAATATCAATTCCACAAAATCCATGACAGGACACCTCCTTGGTGCTGCTGGGGCTATTGAAGCCATTGCTTCAATTCTTTCTATGCAACATGGAATTGTACCGCCAACAATCAACCACACCACAGTGGACGAAAATATTGATCCGAATTTAAATCTTACCCTCAACAAAGCTCAAAAGAGAACAGTAAACGTTGCTATGAGCAATACCTTTGGTTTTGGTGGTCATAATGCTTGTGTTGTTTTTAAAACCTTAGATGAGTAGGTTTTGAACTATATTCAAAACATACTCAAACTACGCCACAGAAAAAACAACAAACTTAGCAACGCCCTAGAGCCAATATTGGGATTTAAACCAAAGAAAATTCACTACTACGAAAGAGCTTTTACACACCGCTCTACAAATAAAAAAGATGAAATTGGCAATCCATTTAATTACGAACGACTAGAATATGTTGGCGATGCCATTTTAGGCGCTGTTGTAGCACACTATCTCTATGTATCAATTCTTGATGCGAATGAAGGCTATCTTACAAAAATGCGCTCTAAAATTGTAAGCCGTTCACATTTGAATGAAATAGGGAAAGGTCTTCATTTAATCTCTCTTTTAGATTCTAAATTAGAAAACTCTAAATTTGGAGATAATATTCATGGCAATCTGTTTGAGGCGCTTGTTGGTGCTGTTTTTTTAGATCGTGGATACAGCATGAGTGAAAAATTTATTTTTGACAGTGTCATAGACCCTCATGTAGACATTAATCAACTGGAAGGTAAAGTTATTAGCTACAAAAGTCTTATGGTGGAATGGTGTCAAAAGGAGAAAAAGAGAATTAAATATACTCGTTGTCACGATGAAGGTGTTGATGAGGTAAAACATTTCTCAGTTACACTAGAAATTGATGGAAAAATAATTGCGAAAGCCCGCGCCACATCTAGAAAAAAGGCTGAAGAAAAAGTAAGTCAGCGAGGATATTTTGCACTTCAAGATAAAATACAATTCTAAGACAATTGCTAAGAATACTAATTTTACGATATCGTTTTCGTAATAATTTAACACGTAGTCTTCTTATAAATAAGTTCTATTTACGGTTTTATCTCTATATTTACGGCAAAGTTTTGAATTAAATTATGGCAGTACATAAGCTTGTTTTAGATGATTTTTTGGACACTAATTATTCGCTTTTTGCCATCCATTGTGAATTAGAAGATTACCGCCTTGCTTTTTACATAAATCAAGCCCTAAATACACACTTAAAGCGCACAAAAAAGGATGTCGACTTTAGTAATAATATGGCTGCATTTTCTTTATTTGAATGGGAAAATTCAAATTTAAAAACCACTTGGAATTTAATAAAAAATAACTGTCTTGTTGAAGATAATTCAATAGGTTTAGGATTATTTTCTGAGCAAGTTGAGAAAAACTGGACGACCCATTATTTAATTGACGAACACCCAATGGTGGAATATTTTTTAAAAATTAGTGACGGGAATAGTAATAATGACAAAATAGCTCAAGAACTACAGAAAATCCCTGCCATAAACATGTCCTACACCATTAATATTGAAGAACTAAAATCAAAAGATTACTTAATACTAAATTAATGTCATACAAAAGAAAAAAGACCAAAATTGTTGCCACATTGGGCCCGGCCATAGACTCAAAAGAAATGTTGTTAAAAATGGTTGCTACTGGTGTAAATGTCTTTAGAATAAACTTTTCCCATGCCGACTATGACGAAGTGAAAAAAAGAGTGAGTTTTATTCGCGAAATTAATGAAGAGCATGGCTACAATGCAGCAATTTTAGCGGACCTTCAAGGCCCAAAATTAAGAGTTGGCGTAATGAAAGATGATGTTGTAGTAGCGCCGGGAGATGAGATTGTTTTTGCAACCGGAACACGATTTGAAGGCACAAAAGAACGTGTATATATGACGTATGATCGCTTCCCTATGGACACTAAGCCTGGCGAGCAAATTTTGTTAGACGATGGTAAGCTAATTTTTGAAGTTGTGTCCACAAACAATAAAGATGAAGTCAAAGCTAAAGTGATACAAGGGGGGCCTCTAAAATCTAAAAAAGGGGTTAATCTTCCAAATACTAATATTTCTCAGCCAGCGCTAACCGAAAAAGACAAGAAAGATGCACTCTTTGCTATTGAACAAGAGGTAGATTGGATTGCGCTTTCATTTGTGCGCAACCCAGAAGATTTAATGGAACTTGAGGCAATTATTTCTGAACATAGCGACTATAAAATCCCTATTATTGCTAAAATAGAAAAACCTGAAGCTGTCGAAAATATTGATAAAATTGTAGCCTATTGCGATGGACTAATGGTTGCTCGTGGCGATCTTGGTGTTGAAATTCCTGCACATGAAGTGCCACTAATTCAAAAGCAATTGGTTTTGAAAGCAAAAAGTGCTAGAATCCCTGTAATCATTGCAACTCAAATGATGGAGTCAATGATTACTAGCCTAACACCAACTAGAGCTGAAGTCAATGATGTTGCCAACTCAGTTATGGATGGCGCAGACGCAGTAATGCTTTCTGGAGAAACTTCTGTTGGTCAATATCCTGTTCAAGTCATTCAAAAAATGTCGGACATCATCAAATCTGTAGAAACATCAGATTTAATTCATGTTCCTCAAAAACATCCACACATCAAAACAAAGCGGTACATAACTAAGTCTATTTGCTACCATGCAGCAAATATGGCTAATGAAATCAATGCAAGGGGCATCACAACTCTAACAAATAGTGGATATACTGCTTTTCAAATTTCGGCTTGGCGACCAAAAGCTCACATTCTTGTTTTTTCATCAAATAAAAGAATCATTTCTCGACTCAATTTGTTGTGGGGCGTACGTGCTTTTTATTATGATAGATTTGTATCTACCGATGAAACTGTGGAAGACGTGAATAAGATTGCACTTAAAAAGGGCTATCTAAAAGCTGGTGATATGGTTATAAGTTTAGCTGCAATGCCAATTCAAGAAAAAGGAATGGTAAATACACTACGAGTTACAGAAGTCAAAGAAAACAACTAAAACTCAAACTTTAGCTGGACCGATATGTCTTCTGAAATTATTTGTGTTTTAACCTCACTATTTAAATTGGAAATTGATATACCAACAAGGCGGACAGAATTTTGGAGCCTTTCTTGAAAAAGTAACTCTTTTGTGTGTTCTAAAATCACATCCTTAGAAGATATATAATAAGTGAAGGTTTTGCTTCTTGTTTGGAGTTTAAAATCGCTGTATTTTATTTTTAAAGTAATCGTTTTTCCTGCAATTTGTAGGTGCTGCAAACGCTTTGAAACTTCTTGTGCAATTTGGTCTAGCTTATCAATAATAAAAAGTTCACTCGATAAATTATTTGAAAAAGTACGTTCTGCAGCAAGTGATTTTCGAACGCGATTTGGCTTTACAGAACTATTATGAATACCGCGAACTACATTATAATAATAGGCTCCAGATTTCCCAAAATGAGTTTCTAGAAAAGACTCTGACTTTTGTTTCAAATCGAGCCCTGTAAAAATTCCTAGCTCATACATTTTATTTGCTGTTACTTTTCCAATTCCATAAAACTTTCGAATATCCAAAACTTCTATAAATTGTATAACTTCTTCTGGCGGTACAGTTTTTTGATCATCTGGTTTATTATAATCACTAGCAACCTTAGCAATGAATTTATTTATAGAAATCCCTGCAGAAGCCGTAAGCCCTACTTCCTTTCTAATTTTTTCTCTTATTTCTTTTGCAATCAATGAAGCGCTTTGAATTCCCTTTTTGTTTTCAGTAACATCAATATAAGCTTCGTCTAATGAAAGAGGTTCTACAAGTTCTGAGTATTCAAAGAATATTTTTCTTATTCGAGATGATATTTCTTTATAGCGATCAAAACGTGGGGATACAAAAACCAGTTCTGGACAAAGCCTAGCAGCTAGAGCTCCAGACATAGCGCTACGTACACCAAATTTTCGAGCCTCATAACTTGCTGCACTTACCACCCCACGCTGTTTACCACCACCAACAGCTAATGGTAGTCCTTTTAATTTAGGATTATCCATCTGTTCAACAGATGCATAAAACGCATCCATATCAACGTGAATAATTTTTCGAATTGGTAAATCGCTCAACATAACGTAAATTTAAGGCTTCTAATTGATACCTTATTTTTTTGTGATAGAAATCGAACGTAAATTTTTAGTCAAAAACGAAACCTACAAAACTGAATCCATCAAAAAACAAATAATAACTCAAGGTTATTTAAGTTCAGATCCAAAGCGTTCTGTTCGCATTCGTATTTGTGAACAAAACGCATTTATTACAATTAAAGGAGAAACTTCAACAAGTGGTACTTCTAGATATGAGTGGGAAAAAGAAATCAATATTGAAGATGCAAAACAATTGATGTTGCTTAGCCTTGACGGTGTTGTCACTAAAATTAGACATGTGATTCATTTTAAAAATCATACATTTGAGGTGGACGAATTTTTAAAAGAAAATAGCGGGCTTGTTATTGCTGAGATTGAACTTTCTAACGAAAATGAAGATTTTGAACATCCTGCATGGCTAGGAGAAGAAGTTACTGGAATAAAAAAATATTACAACAGTCAATTAAGTCAAAATGCTTATATAAACTGGTAAAACAAAAAATAACCCAAAATAAAATAAAGATGTCACAAACAATCAATGTCAAAGAAATCCTTCAAGCCTTAAACATTGAAGGCAATAATGCTGGCACTTCAACAGGGAGTCAATGGTTTTCTTCCACAAATACAATAGCTTCTTTTTCACCTGTTGATGGTTGTCAAATAGGAGCTGTCTCTGAAACTACAGCAGAGCAATATGAAAATGTTATGAGTACTGCTTCAGAAGCCTTTAAAACATGGCGAATCCTGCCTGCACCACAACGTGGAGAAATCGTTAGACAATTTGGTGAGCGCCTAAGAGAACTCAAAGACCCTCTAGGAAAACTAGTGTCTTATGAAATGGGAAAAAGTTTGCAAGAAGGCCTGGGAGAGGTGCAAGAAATGATAGATATTTGCGATTTTGCTGTTGGCCTTTCACGTCAATTACATGGACTAACAATGCATTCTGAACGCCCAGGGCACAGAATGTATGAACAGTACCATCCTTTAGGTATAGTAGGCATTATTTCTGCATTTAATTTTCCTGTTGCTGTATGGGCATGGAACACGGCATTGGCTTGGATTTGTGGTGATGTTTGTGTTTGGAAGCCTTCAGAAAAAACACCATTGTGTGGTGTGGCTTGCCAGAAAATTGCTGCAGAAGTTTTTGCAAAAAACAACTTACCAGAAGGAATTTCTTGTTTAATAAATGGGGATTACAAAGTAGGAGAACTCTTAACAAAAGACAAGCGAGTACCTCTAATTTCTGCAACAGGTTCGACAAGAATGGGAAGAATTGTAGCAAAAACTGTTGGAGAGCGCTTAGGAAAATCACTCCTTGAATTAGGTGGTAACAATGCAATTATTGTTACCCCAGATGCTGATATAAAAATGACGGTTATAGGCGCTGTATTTGGCGCTGTAGGGACTGCTGGTCAACGCTGTACGTCTACCCGCAGATTAATAATTCATGAGTCTATTTATGACAAAGTAAAAACAGCAGTGGTAGAAGCCTATAAACAGCTTCGGATTGGAAATCCCTTGGATCAAAAAAATCATGTGGGGCCACTAATTGATACTGATGCTGTAAAAAATTATCAAAATGCATTAGAGGCAGTAGTTGCCGAAGGTGGAAACATTATTGTTGAAGGCGGCGTGTTGCAGGGCGAAGGCTACGAAAGCGGTTGTTATGTAAAACCTGCCATTGCAGAGGCCAAAAATAGTTTTGATATTGTTCAGCATGAAACTTTTGCGCCCGTTCTTTATCTATTGAAATATTCCGGAACCGTAGAAGATGCCATTGCCTTACAAAACAATGTAGCACAAGGATTATCTTCTGCTATAATGACAAATAACCTTCGAGAAGCAGAACTGTTTTTGTCTCATGCCGGTAGCGATTGTGGAATAGCAAATGTCAATATTGGAACTTCAGGGGCAGAAATTGGTGGTGCTTTTGGTGGAGAAAAAGATACCGGTGGTGGCAGAGAATCTGGAAGTGATGCTTGGAAAATATACATGAGAAGACAAACCAACACCATAAATTATACGACAGACCTTCCTTTGGCTCAAGGCATTAAATTTGATTTATAGCGGATAAGGTATTTTATTTATTATCAAAAAAGTCACATTAATAATGTGACTTTTTTTTGTTTTATGAGTCTAAACACATACGGTAGCATAATGTTGTGCCACTTATTTAAATTAATAACTAAAATACATGAGTAAAAGAACAATCTACTTGTTAGTGATTTTGGCGACCCTAATCATTGGTTTTTTTCTGCATTGGTATTTCTGTTGCAATGATAATTGTACAAAAGATACTATGACAGGCGAAACTTCACAAGCAAGAATGGCCTATGAAGGAAAATGGGAAAAACTACTTAAATGGCAGGAAGAATTGGCCGGCGGAAGATAATTAAATATTAGAACGAAATTAAAACCCTACAAGTGTAGGGTTTTTTTAATTGTACTTCACTTTTCGTAAAATACGAATAGTCTCTTTATACAGGTTGTACATATTCTCACTATGTTTTGCCAGTAAAGGTTTGGACGCCTCTAGCTGATGTAATGCCAAGTCGAAACCATTGAAGTGACAAATTAAATATGTGATAGGAAGATTTTTTAAATCCTCTTGTTCGTGTTTTTTTAATGTTTTTTGCGTCTTTAATTTTTCCAACAAAGCATTGTTGATGTTATAAATATGATGGAGCGTCTTTTTGTCATAAACTGGCGGTTGAAACAATAGCTTGGTTTCAATATTGTATTGAGCATTATCAAAAAAAGTGATACTTGTTTCTTCAAGTTTTAAATATTTGTTTTGTCCATTTAGTCCAAAATTTACATATTCAACAATCTGAAAACAATCAGAATCATAATGGATTTCAACCTCATCAAGTGTAGAATAAAAAAGACGTACCTGTTCGTTAATAAGTTCAATATCAACTCTTGAATAAAAGGTTTGATTTTTTACAACTTTCTTTTGTCCCGACCAACACATCACGAAATATTCTTTAAAAACATGATATGTAGGGCTGTAGTCTTTTCTATTGTTCATAAAGTCAAATACACCGTCCAAGGTATATTGTATGTTATTTTGGGCGTGCTGCTCAATAGCTTCAACAATTTTTGAATTGCTATCATTCAGCTGCAAATCAAACACCTTTGGCATGCTCATACTGCCATCTCTGAAAAAAACGGACCCTCCATAGTATTTCCAAATATTCTTTCGTAATGATGTAATGGTATTGTTTGATTTTGCTCTAATTGTAACCAACCCAACTACTTTGTCATCTGAAAGATGAGGAAAAGGAATGTTTTCATACTGAATTACTGGCGGATACTCTAGATAAGCATTGATTAAATTCTGAATTTTACTATCATCAAAAAAATCTACACCAATAATTTCGTTTGACGGATCATCTATACCAATTATAATGTAGGAATTATTCTTTGGATTACTGTTTGAAAGTGCACAAATGTGCTTCAAAAATTTTGCTTTGCCCTCTTTTTCAGAAATATTAATTTGCCGCTTTTTATCATAAAAACTATTCTCATCATTATGAGCTAATAGGTTTTTTATCAATAAGCGTTTATTAATCATATGAATTGATTTTAGGGAACGTCATGTCCCTGGCTTGCAACTAGAATCTTGAACCAATCTTCTGTCGATAATTTTATGGAAAGTGCTCGGATAGCAGATTGAATTCGATCTTTTTTTGTTGTTCCAATTATGGGATGAATTTTTGAAGGATGCTTCAAAATCCAGGCCAAAAGTAATTGATCTTCGCTTGAGTTGTATTTTGTTGAAAGCTCAGAAAATTGTTTTTTCAGTCGCTGTTTTTTAGCATCGTCTTCTATATTGAAATATGACCGGAGTGGTCCCCAAGCCATGGGTATAATTTTATGTTGTAATATATTATCTAAAGTACCATCAAATAGTGTATCGTGTTGTACAACTGAAAATTCAATTTGATTAATGTCTATTAGACCTTCAGACATCATTAACTCCATATGTGAAGACGAAAAATTTGATACCCCAAAACTTAAGATTTTACCGTCTTTCTTTAAATCTTCTGCAGCGCTCATTACATCTTCTGGATGCATCAGAGGGCTGGGGCGGTGAATTAAAAGCGCGTCTAAATAATCTGTTTTAAGGTGTTTTAAGGACGCTTCAGTTGAGGCGATGATATATGCTTTTGAAGTATCGTAATGAATGATGTCATTAGATCTGTTTTCACTAATGTATTGTATGCCACATTTAGAGATAAATTGAACCTGATCTCTTTGCAATGAGCTTCTAGAAAAGGCTTGTCCAAAAGCAGCCTCCATTGTATATCCTCCGTAAATGTCGGCATGATCAAAAGTGCTTATACCATTTTCAAAAAAAAAGGTGATCAAATTACACATTTCTAAAGTGCTTAATTCCTTCCCCCATTGACCCCAAAACATTGTTCCAGCAATTAGTTTTGAGTTTAAACTTTTTGGCATGATATTTTTTAACAATAAATTTAAAAAACAAAAGGCTTTTATCTCTCAAAAAAATATTTATTTTTAACCAATTATTAACAGATACAACAGAATAAATTTAACATATTGCATTAAGCAGTAACAATTTAATAGAGCCCGAATAATGGAAGAAAATGTACAAACCGTTGACATTAAATCGATAAACGAAAAAATTGAAAAACAAAGTGCTTTTATTGACCTACTTACATTGGAAATCAATAAGGTCATTGTTGGTCAAAAACACATGATTGAGCGCCTTCTTATTGGGCTTTTAGGTCAAGGGCATGTTTTACTAGAAGGAGTTCCCGGGTTGGCCAAAACGCTCGCTATTAATACCCTGTCACAAGCCGTTTCTGGAAGCTTCAGCCGAATTCAATTTACGCCAGACTTACTCCCTGCAGATGTCGTTGGAACACTTATTTACAATATAAAAGCTAATGATTTCAATATCAAAAAAGGGCCCATTTTTGCCAACTTCGTTTTAGCTGATGAAATCAACAGAGCTCCTGCAAAAGTGCAATCGGCTCTGCTTGAAGCCATGCAAGAAAAACAAGTTACTATTGGTGATGAAACTTTTATTTTGGAAAAACCATTCTTAGTAATGGCCACTCAAAACCCTGTTGAGCAAGAAGGAACATACCCTCTTCCTGAGGCTCAAGTGGATCGTTTCATGTTAAAAACAGTGATTGATTATCCAAAATTAGAAGACGAACAACTCATTGTTAGAGCAAATCTAAAAGGCGCTTTTGAAAAAGTTAAGCCCGTAGTAAGTGTAAAACAAATTTTGGAGGCCCAAAAAGCAGTTCGTGAAGTATATATGGACGAAAAAATTGAAAAATATATTCTTGATATTGTCTTCGCAACACGCTATCCTGAGCGCTATAAATTAGACGAAATAAAACCCCTAATTTCTTTTGGAGCATCACCAAGAGGAAGTATTAATTTGGCAACTGCAGCAAAATGTTATGCGTTTATAAAACGTCGTGGATATGTCATTCCAGAAGATGTTCGCGCAGTTGTTTTGGATGTACTTCGCCACCGAATAGGAATTACTTATGAGGCCGAGGCCGAAAATATTACCTCAGAAGATATCATCTACAAAATCGTTAATGTTATTGAGGTTCCTTAACAGGGTTTAACTCAACAATTAGCATTTCAAAAACCACACTCACAATTCTAATGGACACGAAAGAGCTCCTAAAAAAAGTACGTAAAATTGAAATCAAAACACGGCGGTTGTCCGATCATGTTTTTGGTGGAGAGTACCATTCGACTTTTAAAGGGCGTGGAATGACTTTTTCGGAAGTGCGACAATATCAATTTGGAGATGATGTTCGAAATATTGACTGGAATGTAACGGCTCGATACAATGAGCCTTATATCAAGATTTTTGAAGAGGAGCGCGAACTAACCATGATGCTAATGGTAGACGTGTCAGGTTCCGAAAACTTTGGAACTTATGGGCAATTTAAAAAGGAATACATCACCGAAATTGCTGCAACATTGGCGTTTTCTGCAACACAAAATAACGATAAAATTGGTCTTATTTTGTTTTCAGGAGTTATAGAGCTTTATATTCCACCAAAAAAAGGACGATCTCATGTCTTACGAATCATTAGAGAATTATTAGAATTTAAACCTCAAAACAAGCAAACAAATATTGCTGAAGCACTCAAGTTTTTATCAAATGTTATGAAGAAAAAAGCTATTGTTTTTATGCTTTCTGATTTTATTGATGACAACTATCAACACAACTTAAAAATTGCCTCTGGTAAACATGATATAACTGGTATTCGAATTTTTGATAAAAATGAAATTGAAATACCAAACTTAGGCGTTGTTCAAATGGTAGATCAAGAAACAGGACGCTCATCCTTAATCAATACAGCTTCAAGAAAAATAAGAAATAATTATGCTAAAAACTACCAAACACAAGTCGAATATTTCAAGGACAGTTGTAAAAAAGCAGGGGCAGGTTATCTTGATTGTGGGTTGGACGAAAGTTATGTAAAAAAATTATTGGGCTATTTCAAACAAAGAGCATAAGACTTTTAAATGACAAAAAACGCTAGACATATCAAATTATGGAATAAGAAGATTGTGTTCTTGGGTATGCTTTTAGTTTATTCTTTTATTGGTAATGCACAAGTTAAAACTTCTATTGATTCTACTTCCATTAAGATTGGTGAAGAGCTGTTATATACTATTGAAATTGAGACAGACAGTGCAGCACTTGTATCATTCCCCGAAGGACAAACATTTCAACCAATGGAGGTCATTGAAAGCTATCCTGTTGATACCGTTTTAAGTGATATTAGATCAAAACTCACAAAAAAATACGGCATTACACAATTTGATTCGGGAGCTTACACCATACCGAGACAAAAAGTATTAGTTGGAGGTAAAGTTTTATACTCCGACTCTGTTCAAATATCAGTTCAGCCTGTTCTTGTTGATACTACAAAACAAAAGTTGTATGATATAAAACCTCTAATTGCTGTTGAAAAACAATTGTCGGTTTGGGAAAAATTTTGGTGGGGTTTTGTGCTTTTATTGGTTGTTATAACTAGTGCTTTATATTGGTTCTTTTTTCGGAAAAGAGCATTAACAGAAGAGGAGAGAATAGCGGCATTACCACCATACAAACAAGCAAAATTAGCGCTTAGTAAACTTGATGAGCAAATCTATTTTGAAAATCAAAAAATTAAAGAGTACTATTCTGATCTTACTTTTATACTTCGAAAATACCTCAACGAAAAAGTATATGACCAATCACTTGAAAGCACAACAGAAGAGCTTGTGACTCGACTAAATTTGCTTAAAGACTCTAAAGATGTTTTGATTAAAAAAATTACTATTGAAAATATTCAAGAAATTCTAAAGCGTGCTGACCTTGTAAAATTTGCAAAGTCCAAGCCTGACTTTGAAATCGCTAGAATGGACAAGCAAATTATTAACAAAGAAATTGATCATGTTAAAGAGGGATTGCCAGAGCCTACAGAAGAGAAGTTATTAAAAGATTTAGAATATCAAAAAGAAATAGAGGGAAAACAAAGACGTAGAAAAATAAAAATAATAGGTCTTTGTATTATTGGTACTTTGATTGCTTTTTTTGTTGGTTTTGGAATACATTCTGGATTTACAACAGCAAAAGACACGTTGTTGCGCCACCCAAGTAAATTACTGTTAGAAAATAAAAACTGGGTAAGAAGCGAATATGGGGCTCCTGGAATTATTGTTCAAACCCCCGAAGTTTTAGAGCGGCAAATGCCTGTAAAAACGGATAGTGTTAATGCCAATTTTAATACTAAAATTTTTAGTTTTAAAAACTCTAAAGTCCCTTTAGAGATAACTGTAAAAAGCTCTGTTTTAAGTTCAGATGACAATTCTGACAAGTCATCTTCAGAGGCCATAGATCTTGTTGGTGTAGCCAATAAGGAACTTACTATACTAGAGAAAAAGGGTGCTGTTAATCTTATTCCAAGAACAGAGCAGTTTATCACTCCAAATGGCCAAGAAGGTTTAAAAACGTATGGTACTACATCTCTAAATTTTGAAACTGGAGAATTTGCTGAAGGTAACTTTATAATTCTAGGATTTTCTACCTCGAAAGTACTTCAACAGTTGGTCCTGGTTTGGAAGTCCGATGATATTTATGCTACCGAAATGGCAAATCGTATTTTAAATTCTGTTGAATTGATAAAAGATAATCAAGAGTGATGCTAGAAGGAATTGAATTCACACATAAAGAATTACTTTGGTTGCTTTTAGTCATCCCCGTGCTTTTGCTATGGTATATTTTAAAGCATAAAAAACAAACTGCTATTTTAGAAATCTCTACTACTAGTGGCCTTTTGAAGGGAAATCAATTTTGGACAATTTTAAAACACAGTTTGTTTGTACTAAGGGCCCTAGCGATTACGCTTATTATTATTGCAATAGCAAGGCCTCAAACTGTAAATGTTTCAACAAAAACAAAAACGACTCGTGGTGTTGATATTGTAATGGCTATTGATGTTTCTGCGAGTATGCTCGCCAAAGACTTAAAGCCCAATAGACTAGAGGCCTTAAAAAAGGTGGCCAGTAAATTTATAAATAGACGCCCCAACGACAGAATTGGGCTAGTAGAATATGCAGGGGAAAGTTACACGCGAACCCCCGTTACAGGTGATAAAGGGATTATTCTTAAATCATTAAGGGACATAAAATACAACACCATCATTACAGGTGGCACCGCTATTGGTATGGGGCTAGCTACTGCAGTCAATCGCTTAAAGGAAAGTAAGGCAAAAAGCAGAATCATTATTTTACTTACAGATGGTGTGAACAACTCTGGCTTTATTGATCCAAAAACCGCCAGCGAGCTGGCAGTAGAATATGGCATAAAAACATACACTATTGGACTGGGGAGCAACGGAATGGCGCTCTCGCCTGTGGCAATAAATAATGGAAAATTTCAATACTCTAGAATTCAAGTTGAAATTGATGAAAAACTATTAAAAGAAATTGCATCTGAAACTGGAGGGAAATATTTTCGAGCAACAAACAACAAAAAATTGGAAGACATCTATGATGAAATTGATAAACTTGAAAAAACAGAAATAGAAGAATTTAAGTATTATAATTATGAAGAAAAATTTCGTCCTTTAGTCCTACTAGCGTTAGGCTTATTGGTTTTAGAGTTTTTACTTCGACATACCCTTTTAAGAAGTTTTATATAATTATGTTTCAATTAGAAAATGACATATGGTTTTGGCTTTTATTTGTTCCTTTAGGAATGCTGTTATTATTCCTCTGGACACAACTTTGGAAAAAAAGAACGAAGCGTAAATTTTCAGATTTGAAGCTTCTAAAACGTCTTAGCCCAGATCAATCTTTGTTTAAATCTGTTTTAAAATTTATTACACTTTCTCTAGGTTTTCTCTGCTTAATTATTGCGCTGGTCAATCCAAAAATTGGCACTTCTTTACAAACTGTAAAAAGAGAAGGGGTTGATATTGTCTTTGCCATAGATGTTTCGAAAAGTATGCTCGCTGAAGACATCGCACCGAGCAGACTAGAAAAGGCAAAGCAACTAACTGCTCAAATCATCAATAACCTTGTAAGCGACAGAGTTGGAATAATTGCATATGCTGCAAAAGCGGTACCTCAGCTTCCAATTACAACAGATTATTCTGCTGCAAAAATGTTTTTACAAAACATGAATACTGATATGCTTTCATCGCAAGGAACAGCCATTGACGAAGCTATACAATTATCAAGAAGCTACTATAATGACGAAGAACAAACAAATCGTGTTTTGGTTATTATTTCTGATGGAGAAGACCACAACAATTTAAGTCTTGATGTGGCAGAAGCAGCTGCAAAGGAAGGCATAAAAATATTTACTATTGGGGTGGGCACAGAAAAAGGAGGTCCTATGCCAATCAAACGAAATGGTATTGTAATAAGCTATAAAAAAGACCAAAACAATGCAACTGTAATTACAAAATTGAATAAAAAAACACTTTCGAAAATTGCAAGTGAGGCAAATGGTACATATGTTGATGGTAAAAATACCAGTGATGTAGTAGAAACTATTGGGGATATTTTGAATAAAATGGACAAAAAAGAATTTGAAGCCAAAGAATTTGCAGAATTTAAAGATCAATTTCAATGGTTTTTGGGATTAGGACTTTTCTTTTTAATTTTGGACGTCCTGTTTCTAGAACGTAAAACAGCTTGGCTAAAACGCCTAAACTTATTCAATGAAAACCTATGAAAATAAGCACAAAAAAAGATATTAATTATTATCGTCTAAATCATCGTTTAATTAGACTTATACTACTTATTCTTTTATTTAGTAATTTTTCATTTGCTCAAGAATTAGATAACCTTCAAGTTGAATCCGACGCTCTTGTTTATGAAGGAAATTTGGCGTCAAAAGAAAACTTTATTGAAGCGGAAAAATCTTACAGAAAAGCAATATCAAAAAAAGAAACAAATGCCAAAGGCGCATACAATCTAGGCAGTACATATTACAACTCTGAGCTTTATGATGAGGCAATTTCGAAACTTATAGAAGCAACAAAAAATGGTTCTAAGGAAGAGAAACACCGGGCATTTCATAATATTGGGAACACGCTCATGCAAAATAAAAAATGTAGAGAAGCTGTTGAAGCCTATAAAAATGCATTAAGAAATAATCCCTCTGATGATGAAAGCCGCTATAATTTAGCACTTGCAAAAGAATGTGCCAAAGAACAAGGCGGTGGCGAGAGTGAAGACGAGAAAAAAGATAAAGAAAAGGACGAAAATAAAAAGGAAGACCAAAAAGAAAATAGCGACAAACAACAGGACAAAAACGAACAAAATAAAGATCAAAACGGAGACGACAAAGAAGAGAATGAAGGGTCCGACAAAAAGGATAATAAAGAAAACCCAAAAGATCAAGAAGGTGATCAAAAAAATCCTGATCAAAAAAATAAAAACCAACAAGGTAAACTCTCTCCTCAGCAAGTCAAAAACCTGCTTGAGGCAATGAATAATGAAGAAAAAAAAGTTCAAGAAAAAATGAATGCATCCAAAGTAAAAGGTGTACAAGTAAAAACAGATAAAGATTGGTAATTTATGAAGTTTAGATTTCTATTATTATTGATTTTTCTATCGAGTTTTGCCATGTCTCAGGTTAAATTCGAGGCAAAAACAAGTAAAACACAGCTTGGAGTGAATGAACGATTGCGTATTGACTTCACCATGAATGAAGACGGTGATAACTTTATACCTCCAAGTTTTGAGAATTTTAAGGTCGTTGGTGGGCCAAGTCAATCCATTAACAATTCTTGGGTTAATGGCGTACGTTCTTTTTCAAAAAGCTATACCTACTTCTTGGCTCCCAAAAAAAGAGGAGTCTTTACAATTGGGCAATCAAGCATTGAAATTGATGGTATTACATACAAAACTTCTCCAATAAAAATTAAAGTCACTGCTGCTGTTGATATTCCAAAAGATCCAAACGATCCAAATTATATTGCTTCAGAAAGCATCCATTTAGTGGCTGAGGTTTCAACAACAAATCCCTATTTAAATGAGCCTGTTAGTGTTATTTATAAACTTTATGTTGCAGAAAACACGGGAGTCAGAAATTGGTCTGAACTGGACAGCCCTAGGTATAACGATTTTTGGAGTCAAAACATTGAAGTTAAAAGGCAAAATGTTAAAGAGGGTAAATATAAAGGAGAAAACTACCGTTATGTTGTTTTAAAGAAGACAGTGCTTTACCCTCAAAAAACAGGGAAATTAAGTATTGAACCACTTACCTTAGACGTTAGTGTTGAGGTGCCCTCTAAAAGAAGAGATGTTTTTGGTCGTTTGATGATGACCACTACAAATCGGACTGTTACTGCCGGAAAAAGAACAATTGATGTCAAACCATTGCCAAGTAATGGAAAACCAAACGATTTTTCTGGAGCTGTTGGAAGCTTTGAGTTTAATATAACTTCAAATAAAAACACCCTGAAAGCAACAGAAGTTTTTGATTTAAAACTTGAAATCTCTGGAAAAGGAAATTTAAAATTATTTAAACTTCCAAAACCTAATCTTCCAAGCGCTCTTGAAGTTTATGAACCAGAGCATTCCGAAAAAGTTTCTACCAGTCTATCTGGAATGAGAGGGAGTATTTCAGATACATATACTATTGTGCCAAATGCACAAGGGCGATATCCAATTCCAACGGTTTCCTTTTCCTGTTTTGATCTCAATACAGAAACCTATAAAACACTTACCTCTAATGAACTGGTAGTGTCTGTAACTGAAGGTCCTGGGCTTAACTCTAATGAAAATACCGCTTCGGAAGAAGTGCAAAAAACCAATGTAACCACTTTATCAAAACAATTCTCTTCATTCAAATCTAATTGCGATTTAAAGCCAATAACTGAAACAAAATTTTATAATACATCTTTGTTTTGGTGGTTGTTTTTAGGTCCTTTGCTATTGATTCCTTTGGTTATTGTTATCACTCAAAAACAAGGAAAAAGGGCTTTAGATGTAGAAGGGAATAAAATACGAAAAACGAACAAGCTGGCACGAAAATATCTAAGTTCTTCAAAAAAAGCAATCGGAGAAAAGAAAACATTTTATGTAGCTTTAGAACGGGCTTTACACAACTATCTTAAATCTAGATTAAAAATAGAAACTAGTGATTTTAGTAAAGAAAAAACTGACCACCTTTTAACTAAAAAAGAGGTTCAAAGAGAAACAATCTCTCAATTTTTAGGCGTTCTAAAATCTTGTGAGCTTGCGCGATATACCCCGCTAGGCGTTGCAGATATGGAGCATGATTATCAAAAAGCCGTTGAAACCATAAACACACTTGACAAACAACTAAAATAGCATGAAAAATATAATTATTCTTTTCTTTTGGTTGATTGGATCTCTTGGGTATTCCCAAGATAATTTGCAGTTTGATCAAGCTAACTCACTATACAACAATGGAAAGTATGACGCTGCAATTTCAGCTTATGAAAACATTCTAGAAAAAAATATGCACTCTAGTGCGTTGTATTTCAATATGGCTAATTGTTATTATAAATTGAACAAAATTGCTCCTAGTGTATATTATTATGAGAAAGCGTTAAAATTATCCCCCAACGATAAAGACGTTCAAAACAACTTGAGTTTTGCACAACAAATGACCATCGATAAATTTGATACAATTCCTGAGTTAGGAACATCTAAACTTTATAAAAAAACAGCACAAATATTTAGTCTTAACGGGTGGGCAATCTTATGTATTTTGCTCATGTGTGTGGGGGTTGGGTTTTTTATTGCGTATTTCCTTTCTTACAATACAAAAACAAAAAGGTTCTTTTTTATAATGGGGGTCATATCTGTACTAATTCTCATTATATCTTTTGTTTTACTGAACAAAAAAATAGACTTAGACAATGAGCGTTATGGCATCATTTACCCACAAGAAATTAGTGTAAAAACGGAGCCGAATCTAAGAAGTGAAACTGCTTTTGTTTTGCACGAAGGAACAAAAGTACAAATAATAGAATCATACAAAAATAACTGGTTAAAAATTAAACTTATAGACGGAAATATTGGATGGATTTCCAACAATTCTATCAAAGAATTCTAATTTACTTACTATGATATAAAACATTATATTTTCTTTACATACATTTTTTAAGCCCTAAACTAAATTCCATGAAAAACACAAACAACCTATTCTCAAACCTTAAAGGTGACGCCTTTGGCGGTATCTCTGCAGGAATCGTAGCATTGCCACTGGCGCTAGCCTTTGGCGGTATCTCTGCAGGAATCGTAGCATTGCCACTGGCGCTAGCCTTTGGCGTATCTTCTGGTCTTGGCCCAAGTGCTGGACTTTATGGTGCTATTTTTATAAGTTTTTTTGCTGCACTTTTTGGTGGAACAAACACACAAATCTCAGGTCCAACTGCACCAATGACCGCGGTAAGTATGGTTATTATTGCTGGTATTGTTGCTGCCAATGATGGTAACATAGAAAAAGCTTTACCGTCTATTTTAATGGTGTTTTTATTGGCAGGAATAATGCAAATTGCACTCGGTTTTTAGGACTCGTAAAATATATAAAATACATTCCTTGCCCTGTTGTTTCTGGGTTTATGACGGCAATTGGTGTCATTATTCTTTTAACTCAAATCTTACCCTCTTTGGGTTACAATCCAAAAGAAGATTTAGAGTATGTAAATCAGTTTAAGCCACAAGCAGAGGAAATTATTCTTGAAAATATTTTAAGAGATGAAGCCGGAGAGGGAATTCTTGTTTTAGAAGATTTTAAAGAGACTATAAAAAGAGCAAATGAAATTTCTGAGGCAAATATTCTTAGAGAATCCAAAACTCTTGCTGCTAAAGAAGCTTCCGGAACTATTGGTGCGTTAAAAGTCATGCCGAGAGCTCTAAGAAATATCAATTGGCTTGAATTTCTTTTGGCACTAGGAACTATAATAATCATATATGGATTTAAAAGAATTACTAAAGCAGTGCCAAGCACCTTGGTTGCGCTTATTGTAATGTCTGGCGGAGCTATCGCATTAGGTTTGGATTATAAGCCTATAGAAAAAATCCCCGAAGGACTCCCTATTCCTCAATTAAATATGTTTTCTAATTTTAGTTTAAACAGTATTAGTCCCTATGTGTTTACAGCACTCGCACTATCTCTTCTTGGGGCAATTGATTCGTTGTTAACAAGCGTTGTGGCCGACAATATGACAAAAACCAAACATAATCCCAACAAAGAACTTGTGGGGCAAGGTATTGGAAACAGTATTGCTGCAGTGTTTGGTGGAATTCCTGGTGCTGGTGCTACAATTCGTACTGTTGTTAACATTAATGCCGGTGGAAAAACAAGACTTTCTGGAATGATTGCTGGTGTTTTGTTGCTTTTTGTTCTTTTGGTGCTAGGGCCTATTGCCTCTAAAACCCCTGCCGCAGTGCTTTCTGGCATATTGATTACTGTTGGAATTGGCGTTATGGATTATAAAGGGCTAAAGGCAATCCCTATATTACCCAAAGACATTGCACTTGGGCCAATAAAATTAAGTTCCGAAGTTTTAATCATGTTAGTTGTTTTAATGTTATCAACGTTCTGGGATTTAATTTTTGCTGTAGGAATTGGACTCCTCATTTCATGTTTAATGTTTATGAAGCTTATTGGTGATCTTACAGCCGAACGCTCAGAACTTGATACTTTGAAGGAAGAAGCATGGCCAGATGAAATAGATTTTCCAAAAAATTTAAAAGGAGAGGTTTTTATAAAACACATCAAAGGCCCACTATTTTTTGGTTCAACTTCTGAATTTCAACAGTTATATAAACAAATTCCAGATGAAGCAAAAACAGTTGTGATTCGACTAAGTAGAATGCAATACATGGACCAATCTGGCTTGTATGTGATGGAAGATACACTTCAAGATTTAAAAGCTAAAGGTGTAGTCGTGATTTTCGTGGGGCTTCTAAAACAGCCTAGATACATGATGGAACGCATTGACATTATTCCAGATTTTATTCCTGAGGGAAAAATTTTTCAATCATTCAAAGCTTATTTAAAAAGTCTATCAAAATAGCTCTTTATTCTTGCTCTGAATTTTTAATTTTTGGTATCTCTAGTTTCTTATCCTCATTAATAAATTGAGGTAAAATCATTGGCGCTATTGATGCGACTGGTTTGTATAAAATTGAATCTTCCAATTCTTCCTCTGAAACCAATGAAAGCGTGTTGTTGAAACGATCAAAAACAAGTAATAAAACAGAAAGAATAAGTGCAATTTTTAACCCTCCGAAAAGCGCGCCTAATAGTTTATTAATAACACCAAGGGCTGCAAAGTTTGCAAGTTTTGTCAATGCTTTTCCAGCAAGAGATATCGCCAAAACAATAACAACAAAAGTGATTATAAAAGAAGATATGTTTATTTTTTTTTCTGACCAATCCACATAATTTGATAAAAATTCTGCAGCATAATTGCTAAAATGAACCGCTCCATATACTCCCAACATTAACGCCAAAAGTGACGCTACCTCTACAAATAAGCCTTTAAAAAAACCTTTAATAATTCCATAAATAATAAGAGCTCCAAGGATAATATCAATAACAGGCATAAAAAGAATTTGAGTTAATATTTCTTTAATGTGAAATTTGAGTCTAAATTTACAAAATAAATTATGGCAAGAGACGAAAAACTAAAAAAACGCTGGGAAACACTTGTAGAGAAACTCTCTCTTCGCTTTACCGATGGTGTGCCATTGGACCTCGATGGAATTATTTATCTCATTGGTGTACAAGAGCTTGGGCAGCTTCATCGCCGCTTCAAAAAAGATGAAAAACTCAACTTGATGCATATTGCCATTTGTCGACTTTTATTGCCATATGGGTATTACGAACTTGATTTTGTTGATGAAGATGGTTGGCCACATTATAAAATAAAGGCACAATTACCAAATTTGAAAGCAGGTGAACAAAGCATTTTAATGAAAGAAGCTATTGTAAACTATTTTCTCGAACACGAATTTATTAGATAAGATTTCTTAAATTTGGCTTTTATTTCAAAACCATGATTGACCGCATTCAAAAATTAATTGACGAAGCGAATAGTTTTACAACAAACTCTGCTGCTGAACTTGAGGCTTTTCGTATAAAGTTTTTAGGCAAAAAAGGGCTTTTAAATGATTTGTTTGCTGACTTCAAATCTGTGCCAAATGAACAAAAAAAGGCTTGCGGTCAAGCCATAAATACACTAAAGTCTACAGCACAAGAAAAAGTAAATTCTCTTAAATCGTCCCTAGAAAGCAACAATTCAAATGCTTCATCTTTAGGAGATTTGACACGTCCAGGTGAGCCTATAAAAATTGGCAGTCGACACCCAATCTCTTTGGTGAAAAATCAAATTATAGACATCTTTTCTCGAATAGGATTTAACGTTAGTGAAGGGCCAGAAATTGAAGATGATTGGCATAACTTTACGGCTTTAAATTTACCAGAGCATCACCCTGCAAGAGATATGCAAGACACTTTTTTTGTACAAACAAACCCTGATATCTTGTTGCGGACTCACACAAGTTCTGTTCAAGTTCGTTATATGGAAAACAACAAGCCGCCTATTCGGACAATATCTCCCGGAAGAGTCTACAGAAATGAAGCCATATCTGCGCGTTCTCATTGCTTTTTTCATCAAGTTGAGGGCTTGTATATAGACAAAAATGTAAGTTTTTCCGATTTAAAACAAACCCTTCAATATTTTACAACTGAACTTTTTGGTAAATCAAAAATTCGTCTTAGACCCTCATATTTTCCATTTACAGAACCAAGCGCTGAAGTGGATGTGTACTGGGGGTTAGAAACTGAAACTGATTATAAAATGACAAAAGGAACTGGTTGGCTTGAAATTATGGGATGTGGAATGGTAGATCCAAATGTTCTTGAAAATTGTGGAATTGACTCCAAAGAATATACTGGATTTGCTTTTGGAATGGGGATAGATCGTATTGCTTTGTTGCTGCATCAAATCAATGATATTCGCTTATTAAGCGAAAATGACTTACGCTTTTTGGAGCAATTTAAAAGCACTCTATAGCACACCCCCAATAAAATACTAATTAGTCTAAATTTTCAGTTAATTTCTTAAGTGCTTGTTTGGGGTTCTTGTTGTTATATAGCACCCCATATACCATGTCAATAATTGGAGTTCTTGCAGAATTTTCAGGATTTTGATTAATTTTATAAGCACTTTTGGTCGCATAATAACCTTCTGCAATCATATTCATCTCCATTTGTGCAGACTTCACAGTATAGCCTTTACCAATCATATTGCCAAACATTCTATTTCTAGAAAATGTAGAATACCCTGTGACCAACAAATCACCTAAATATACCGTTTCGTTGATTTTTCGTTTCATCTTGTAGACTTTCTTTATAAAACGCTTCATTTCGCGAATAGCGTTGCTCATCAAAACACTTTGAAAATTATCGCCATACCCCAATCCATGAGCAATTCCTGCTGCAATAGCGTAAATATTTTTCAACATGGCTGCATACTCTGCTCCTACAACATCATCATGAATTTTTGTGTTTATATAATGACTAGAAATTTGATTTGCTATGGCCTTTGCTGTAGCTTTATTTGTACAGGCAATGGTTAAATATGAAAGTCGCTCTAATGCCACCTCTTCGGCATGGCATGGCCCCACTAAAACCGCAATTTGATCGAAAGGGACGTCTAGTTGTTGATGAAAATGCTCTCCAACCAAAAGGCCTGTTTCTGGAACTATTCCTTTTACGGCAGATAAAATAATTTTATCTGAAATATTGACATTTAACACTTGGAGTTGCTCGTAAATAAATGCTGATGGAATCGCAAAGACTAACACATCTGCTGAACACGCTACTTTATTAATATCATCACTCAATACAAGTCGGTTGACATCAAACTCAACCGAACTTAAATAAGATGGGTTGTGTTGCTCTTTTTTTATGTACTCAATTGTTTGTGATTTACGTATATACCAACCTACAGACTCTGTTTTTTCACACAACATTTTTACAATTGCTGTTGCCCAACTGCCGCTTCCAAAGACTGCATATTTTAATTTTGACGCCATTTTCTAAAATTTATCTGAACAAAAGTACTAAAAAATTAATGCTTATAATCTACTCAATATCAGTAACATACTCTTTTGGCACGTATTTTGAAACTACATAAATAATTTAAAACTGATACATGATGAAATCGCTAAAACTTTATTTTCTGTCCTTTTTTTCTCTATTGCTTTTCTGGTCTTGTGAAAGAGACGAACTTCATGTACCCGAAAATAACAATAACAACATTTCACTTGAGCAACTCTTAAGAACCTATGAGCTTTGGTATGTAGATCTCAATAGTACTAGTGGTAATGGTCAAACGGCATTTGTTGAAATGGCATTTACACTATCATTTTTAAATGGAAATTTATATGCAAACAATAATTTGGTTGGTTTTGGAGAGCAAGGAAATGGCTATGGAATTTCTGTTGGCGAATATGAAACTGGGGGGATTATTTTGGATATTTATCATGATGTCGATGGGCATCAACGTTTTGAAGTATATCAGGAGAGTGCAAGCTCAATTGAACTCTATAATCCGTCCAATAACACATCGTACTTTTTAGACGGATATCAACGGAACGAGTTTGACTACGATGAAGTGTTTTTTGAAAATGTGGACTATTTTCTTCAAGAATACAAAACTTGGGAAAAAACACTTACAAGTTCAGAGGGCAATGAAACTAATTTTGATAGTGAAAATTATCTGTATTTTTTCAATGACAACAACAACAATTTATTCAAAAGTTCGGAAGACGAAAATGTTGGTAATGTCGATAATATTTATTGGGATTATTCAGGAGACTATGCTGTGGGGCCTATTTCTGGTGGTGTTGATACAAAAAAACTAACTTTAGACTATGATTTCTATGATGACGACCATTTTGAGTTATCAGTAATAAATGACGAATTGATAAGACTATACCATTCATATTCTGGAAAAACTTACGAATTTCGTGGCGTCAATAATATTGTATTTATGAGAACACAAGAAAACGGGAAAGCAGGTGAGAGCTCTATGAAAGTTCGTCCACAAAAAACAAAAAGAAAAGAGAATTTGCGCGCTAAAATGCGCTCCAAAACAACAACCTGTTTTTCTAAGCTGTAAATTTTTGAGAAATGGTTTCTAAAAAGCGGATTTCATAGTCCTCTTTTCCATCCCAATTATTGTAATCTGGTTTGATGATGTTTTCTATAAAATCTGAAATCTCTTCAAAAGAATCCATTGTTGTTAATTGAGACATCACACGGTCGTAATCTTCATTATTGTTTTCAAACAAATGATTTACAAAGGCAAGTCGATCGTTGAGTCCAATTTGAAAACCTGAGGTTTTAAGTTGGTCATTTAAAGATGTTTTTGGTGGAGATGGTGATTCTTTGTCTTTTACAACAGCAGCCTCTATAACTTCGTGTTCGGCTGGTGCAAATATCGGAAGCTGATTGTAATTTGGTGTTAAAGCTGATAAATCTTCTTCTATTTGTTCAGGTGCTTGTGATTCATTTAATTCATCAACTAAATCATCAACAGCCGCGGTTTCTTGAGGCATTTGAGCAACAATGTCTTTAATTTTTTCTATTGCAGGCTCCATTATGGCTTCCTGTTCGTTATTGTCAATGTTGACATAAACTTTCTCATCAACCTCAACAGAATCCGTTAGTTTGTTGTTAAAAGCGCCTTCAAGCGCGTCAAAAAAAGAAGCGCTCGTGTCAATATTTTCTGGTAGATTACCTTTAAAATGCTCTTCTAGAAATTTTAGAATAGAGATCTTTTGATACAACTTTGCGATTTCTTCATGCATTTTTGATAGATCTTCTTTGCCTGTTAATTTTAACACCCTATGTGCTATACTTATAAGTTCAGACTCCAGTTTCTTTTTCATTACAAAACAAAATTAATACGTTGAAATAAGTTTTAGTGTTATGCTTTTATTTTTAGTAAATTTACATCACCTTTATTAAAAGCAAATTAAATAATTTGCTTGCGCTAAAATTACAAAATGTTTCTTGAAAATACAGTAAACGCTAAAGAACAATTTGGATGGATCGAAGTGATCTGCGGATCAATGTTTTCTGGAAAAACTGAAGAGTTGATTCGGCGTCTAAAACGCGCTCAGTTTGCCAAACAAAAAGTTGAAATATTCAAACCAGCAATAGATGTTCGTTATGATGAAGATCGTGTTGTTTCTCACGATGCCAATGAAATTAGATCCACTCCTGTTCCTGCAGCCTCCAACATTCCTCTTTTGGCCGATGGCTGCGATGTAGTTGGCATAGACGAGGCTCAGTTTTTTGACGATGAAATTGTAAGTGTTTGTAATGCGTTAGCTAACAAAGGTGTTCGTGTGATTGTTGCTGGTCTAGACATGGATTTTAAAGGCAACCCCTTTGGACCAATGCCAAATCTTATGGCCACTGCAGAATATGTAACCAAAGTACATGCTGTATGTACTAGAACAGGAAACTTAGCACAATATAGCTTCCGTAAATCAAGTGATGACAAATTAGTTCTTTTAGGAGAAGTTAAAGAATATGAGCCGCTCAGTCGAAGTGCGTTTTACAAAGCCATGACTAAAGAAAGAATTAAAGGCTTGGACGTTGTTGACCCTGAAAATATAGAAGCTAAAAAGAAAAAAAATTAATTTTTGTGGTGGGCGAAACAACTTTAGAAATCAACCTTTCTGCTTTGAAAAATAATTTTGACATACTCCGTGCCAAAATTAATAAAAACACCATGATGCTCGCTGTAGTTAAAGCTTTTGCTTATGGTAGTGACGCTGTTAAAATTGCTCAGTTTCTTGAGGGTCTAGGGGTTAATTATTTTGCAGTAGCATACATCAATGAAGGAGTATTACTTAGAAAAGCAGGCATAAAAACACCTATTCTTGTTCTTCACCCTCAACCAGTAAATTTTGGACTTCTTCTAAAATTTAATCTCGAGCCAAGTTTGTATAGTTTTAATACTTTAAATGCTTTTATTAAAGTTGTAAATGCTAATTCAAAAGAAAATTTTCCAGTACATATCAAATTCAATACTGGTCTTAATCGTCTTGGATTTTCTCAACAACAAATAAAAGACGTTGTTGATATCATCAATTCTAATCGTTCTGTTCATGTAAAATCTGTCTTTTCACACTTAGCCGCTAGTGAAGATGAAAAAGAACGAGATTTCTCTTTAAATCAAATTAAACATTTTCATGACATAACTGAGACGTTTCAATCGTTGTGTGGATATTCATTTATACGGCACCTTTGTAATACTTCTGGCGTGATAAACTTTCCAGAAGCTCAGTTCGACATGGTTCGCTGTGGTATAGGAATTTATGGTTTTAACAACATGAAAAATAACAATCATAAATTTATTCCTGTTGCAGCGCTCAAAACAATTATTTCTCAAATTCATACTATTGAAAAAGGTCAAAGTGTAGGATATAATAGGGCGTTTATTGCTGAGCATGATAAAAAAATAGCAACTTTGCCCATTGGTCATGCAGATGGTATTGGAAGACATTATGGCAATGGTGTGGGTGCAGTACATATTCAAGGGCAAAGAGCATCAATTGTAGGGAATGTTTGTATGGATATGATTATGGTTGATATTTCAGAAATTGATTGTAAAGAAGGTGATGAAGTTGTTCTTTTTGATAAAATTGCAACCGCTGAAGAATTCGCAATGAACGGAAACACCATCTCTTATGAACTTCTTACTGGAATTTCTCAGCGTGTAAAACGTGTTTTCATTTCTGAATAATTTTTTTATTTTAAATAAGTTAGCAAAAGTATTAACCTAAATCTAAAATTTATGCTCAAAGAATTTAAAGAATTTGCAATGAAAGGCAACCTAGTCGATGTCGCGGTTGCTTTTGTTATGGGAGCAGCATTCAAAGATGTTGTAACCAGTTTTACTGGTGGAATCGTTTCGCCGATAATTGGCCTAATTTTCAAGTCAGATTTCAAAGGCCTAAAATATGTAATCCAAGATGGCACTGTTAATGGTGGTGGTGTCGTAGAGGGAGAAACAGCAATTATGTGGGGCGAATTTCTTACCTATGTTATAGACTTCTTAATTGTAGCCTTTGTAATGTTCTTAGTTATTAAAGGGATCAACGCCTTAAAGCGAAAAGAAGAGGAGGTGCCTTCAGGACCATCAGACAACGAACTTTTGTCTGAAATTAGAGATTTGTTAAAAAAGTAGTATTTTTTTTATAAAAAGAGCGATTCTTCGCCCTTTTTTATTCTTAAAATTTAAGGAAAAGTACCCGCTTATTTGTTAATTTTGTGGTCTAATTTTTAAGAAATCACAAAATGAAAATAGCAGTTGTTGGAGCAACAGGAATGGTCGGTACCATAATGATGAAATTATTGGAAGAACGAAACTTTCCTGTTTCCGAATTAATTCCGGTAGCTTCTGAGCGCAGTGTTGGGAAAATTGTAACATTCAAAGGAGAAGACTATAAAATTGTGGGTCTCCAAAAAGCTGTATCTCTAAGGCCTGAAATTGCTATATTTTCTGCAGGTGGCGATACATCACTTGCTTGGGCGCCAAAATTTGCTGAAGCCGGGTGTGTTGTAATCGATAACTCGTCTGCTTGGCGAATGGATCCTGCAAAAAAACTTGTTGTTCCTGAAATAAATGCAAATGTTATCACCAAAGAAGATAAAATTATTGCAAACCCTAATTGTTCCACAATTCAATTAGTTATGGCTCTTGCACCTTTACACAATCACTATAAAATGAAACGTGTTGTGGTCTCAACCTATCAATCTGTTTCAGGAACTGGTGTAAAAGCAGTTCGACAAATGGAAAATGAAATTAACGGCAAAAGCGATGAAATGGCATATCCTTATCAAATCTTCAAAAATGCTTTACCACATTGTGATGTTTTTCTAGAAAATGGATATACCAAAGAAGAAATGAAACTCGCTAAAGAGCCGCAAAAAATACTTAACGATAATTCTTTTGCTATAACTGCCACTGCCGTAAGAATTCCAACAGCTGGCGGACATTCAGAATCAGTCAATGTTGAATTTGAAGAAGATTTTGAGTTGAGCGAAGTACGAAAAATTTTGAATAAAATGCCTGGTGTTACTGTTCAAGATAATCCTGATACCAATACATATCCGATGCCTATTTTTGCACATAACAAAGACGATGTTTTTGTTGGCCGATTGCGTCGAGATGAAAGCAGGCCTAATACTTTAAATATGTGGATTGTTGCTGACAATCTAAGAAAAGGAGCTGCAACAAACGCCATTCAAATCGCTGAGTACATGGTGGAACATGTATTTACTCCAACATCATAATGCTTTCGGTAAAGAGCGTTGATTTTGGCTATAATAATAGCAAAACCTTAAGTGATATTTCTTTTACTGTTCAGGCGGGTGAGTATCTTGCTGTTGTAGGGGAAAGCGGTTCTGGAAAAAGTACATTATTAAAGTTAATTTACGGGGAGTTTGATGTAAACAATGGCTCCATATCATGGAACTCAACTCCTATTTTGGGTCCAAAAGACAAGCTCGTTGTTGGTCATGACTTTATGAAGTACGTTGCTCAAGAGTTTGATTTAATGCCTTTTACAACCGTTAGCGAAAACATTGGAACACACCTTTCTAATTTTTTTCCAGTAGAAAAAGAAAAACGCATCCAAGAGCTGCTTGTTGTTGTTGAACTTGAAAGGTATCAGTCCACCAAAGTAAAACATCTTAGCGGTGGACAAAAACAACGTGTTGCTCTAGCGAAAGCTCTAGCGAGACAGCCAGAAATTCTATTACTAGATGAACCGTTCAGTCATATTGATAACTTTAAAAAACAATCGTTGAGAAAAAACTTATTTCGTTTTTTGAAAGCTAAAAATATAACTTGTATTGTAGCTACCCACGACAAAAATGATGTTTTGGGTTTTGCTGATAATATGCTTGTTTTACAACACGGTAAAATCTTACTTGAGGGTTTCCCTAAAGACCTTTACTTAAACCCTAAAAACTCTTTACTTGCAGCCTTTTTTTCAGAATATTGTATAATTGATGGCGTTATCTTTTATGCGCACCAAATAAAAGTTTCTGAAAAAGGATCAATAAAAGCAGTGGTTAGACATTGCTATTTTCAAGGAACACATTTTTTGATAGAAGCTGAAACTGATAGTGAAATCATCTTCTTTAACCACCCATCATCCATTAAAACAAAACAAAGTGTACTGCTATTAGCTAAAAAAGATATCTAAAAATTTTAGTAAATTAGCAGAAACCCAATCATTTTACTTCAAAACATTGTTTTGAACTTAAATTATATCACTATGGAGCCTATAAAAAATCACTCTGAAGAAGTTATAAAAAGACTTCCATATCACCTAAAACAATTTATTGTTCCTCAAGATTATGAACAATATACTCCAATCAATCAAGCAGTTTGGAGATATGTGATGCGGAAAAATGTTGTACACCTAAAAGACATTGCACACGAATCATATATAGAGGGGTTGAAAAAAACAGGAATTGATATTAATTCAATCCCTAGTATTTATGGCATGAATCGTATTTTGAAAGAAATTGGCTGGACAGCTGTTGCTGTTGATGGTTTTATTCCGCCAAATGCTTTTATGGAATTTCAGGCTAATAAAGTTCTTGTCATTGCTTCGGACATCAGACAGTTAGAACATATTGAATACACGCCTGCACCTGATATTATACATGAAGCCTCCGGTCATGCGCCTATAATTGCCAGTCCAGATTATGCAGAATTTTTAAGACGTCTTGGCGAGATTGGAGCAAAAGCAATTCTCTCTAAATATGACATTGACTTATACGAAGCGGTAAGAAAACTCTCGATTTTAAAGGAAGCTCCAGGTGTAAAAGAAAGCGAAATCTTGGCTGCAGAAGAAGAAGTTAATGTTCTTCAAAACCAACATCATGAATTTTCAGAAATGGCTCAAATAAGAAATATGCAGTGGTGGAGTGTAGAATATGGATTAGTGGGTAACATGGATAACCCAAAAATTTATGGCGCTGGGCTTTTATCTTCTATTGGCGAAAGTGAGTGGTGTCTGAGTGATAAGGTTGAAAAAATTCCATACTCTATCGGTGTTGCACAAAAAGGATTTGACATAACAAAGCCTCAGCCTCAGCTTTATGTGACCCCAGATTTTGCTTATTTGATGGAGGTTTTAGAAGAATTTGCAAACACATTAAGCATTCGAAAAGGTGGATATAAAGGCCTCCAAAAACTTATTGATTCCAAAACCGTTGGCACTATAGAATTAAGCACTGGACTTCAAATTTCTGGGGTATTTACAAAACTAATATTAAATGTGGATAGAGAAGTTGTTTATTTTAAAACAGACGGTCCAACAGCCTTAGCTTATCGCGATAAAGAGCTTGTGGGGCATGGAATAGAAACACATAAACACGGATACAGCTCGCCGCTTGGAATGCTAAAAAGTGTAAATCTACCTATAGAAAACATGACCCCTGTTGATTTGAAGGCCTATAATCTATATGACGGTCAACGCCTTTCTTTCGAGTTCGAAAGCGGTGTGAAAGTAGAAGGGTTAAATATCACTGGAATTCGAAATGTAAAGGGAAAAATTATGGTTATTCAGCTAGAGGACTGCACCGTAACTTATGGTGAAGAAATTCTTTTCAAGCCCGAATATGGCGTGTTTGATATGGCTATTGGAAATGAAATCACCTCTGCTTTCGCTGGCGCTGCAGATAACAGCTCTTTTCCAAACCTTTACTCAGTTTCTGAAACGAAAACAATCAAAACAATCAAAACAAAAAAAGAGATTGCTCTGGAGAACCTATACCAAAGCGTAAGAGACTACAGAACATCTAGTAAATTTTCAGAAGATAATTTAGAATTGATTTTTAATTCTTTAAAAGATAATCACCCTAATGACTGGTTATTACCCTTAGAGCTTTTTGAACTTACAAATGATACACCATTAGGTTTTAAAATAAAAAACTACCTAGAAAGTTTGATAAAAACCAAACCAAAAATTACCCATCTCATAAAATCTGGAATTGAGCTTATTGAAAAAGCCTCCGTTTGTTTATAAGTAAAATAGAGCCATTTTTACTATATTTATACCTAATCAAATTTAAAATCAGATTCTTATGTCACTTTTTATGTACCCTTTTCTTTTTTTTGGCGCACTCATTCTTTTTGCTGCGTTTTTTGTTGTTAAGCAACAAACTGCTGCTATTATAGAGCGTTTTGGAAAATTCCAAAACATTCGTCATTCTGGACTTCAACTCAAAATTCCTTTAGTCGATAGAATCGCTGGGCGATTGAGTTTAAAAATTCAACAGCTCGATGTTATTGTTGAAACAAAAACTTTGGATGATGTGTTTGTTCGATTAAAAATTTCTGTTCAATACAAAGTAGTCAGGGAAAAAGTTTATGAAGCATTTTATAAATTAGATTATCCACACGAACAGATCACTTCTTATGTATTTGATGTTGTCCGCGCAGAAGTGCCAAAAATGAAACTCGATGACGTTTTTGTTAAAAAAGATGACATCGCTATTGCTGTAAAAACAGAACTAAACGAAGCTATGATGGACTATGGCTATGACATCATCAAGACCCTTGTAACAGATATAGACCCAGACGCTCAGGTAAAAGAAGCAATGAATAGAATTAATGCTTCCGAGCGTGAAAAAATTGCGGCGCAATTTGAGGGTGATGCTGCGAGAATTTTAATTGTTGAAAAAGCAAAGGCTGAAGCAGAAAGTAAACGCCTTCAAGGGCAAGGTATTGCTGATCAAAGACGGGAAATTGCTCGTGGTCTTGAAGAGTCTGTTGAGGTGCTTAACAAAGTGGGGATCAACTCTCAAGAGGCTTCGGCACTAATTGTTGTAACACAACATTATGACACGCTTCAATCTATTGGAAGTGAATCAAACAGCAACTTAATCTTATTGCCAAACTCTCCACAAGCAGGAAGTAATATGCTAAATGATATGGTTGCAAGTTTTACAGCAAGCAATCAAATAGGAGAGGCTATGAAAAATCAAAAGAAAAAAGGAGGAGAATAGCTTTTTTCTATTCAATCTATAAGCTTGAAGCCTCTTCGGCTAGTAATTTATTGCTATCAGTTGAGGCTTTTTCTATAAAATCATTTATCTGCTGATTTCTTTCTTGGCCTTTTTTAAGAAGTTCATTCAATACAATCATCACCGAAATTCTAGTGCCAACTTTTTTTGTGGCTGTGGCGAAAAGTGGTTCCAACTCTTCATAAAGAACGCTAGCAGATAAGTGTTTAATTTCTGCTTTTACTTTTCCCTGCTTTTCTTCTGATAAATTGGTGAATTTTTTACCAAGTTGTTTAATAACATCAATAGGCTTGCGCTTGTGTTGTGGTTTTGCTGGTTTTGATGATGTCTGAGCTTTTGGTTTTTGTTTAGCCCAATTATCTCTGAGTCCTACTGTTTTATTAAATACCACTTTTGTATTTGTGCTGTCTTTATCTACACAAAAATAGCCCAAACGCTGGAACTGAAAATGATCATTCGGTTGAACATTTGAAACATTTGGCTCTACAAAAGCTGTTATTTGATTTAATGACGATGGGTTTAAAAATGTCATAAAATCTTCTTCTTGACTGTCTGGTGCTTCATGAGAAAATAGGCGGTCATATTCCCTAACTTCTGCTTCTATCGCATGAGCCGCAGAAACCCAGTGTAGTGTTCCTTTTACTTTTCTAAGACTTTCTTTTGTTCCGCTACCACTCAAACTTTTTGAATCATATGTACAGTGTATTTCTTGAATTTTTCCCTTTTCGTCTTTTACAACAGATTCCGCTTTTATAATGTATGCGTTTTTTAAACGAACTTCTTTTCCAATTGTTAGGCGAAAAAATTTATTGTTTGCTTCTTCTTTAAAATCGTCTCTTTCAATATAGAGTGTTTTAGAAAAAGGAAGTTGTCTGCTTCCTGACTTTGGGTCTTCAGGATTGTTTTCTGCATCAAGCAACTCTGTTTTGTCGTTCTGATAATTTGTAATTATTAATTTAACTGGATCTAAAACTGCCATAATTCTTGGGGCGGTTTTGTTTAAATCCTCTCGAACACAAAATTCAAGTAACGAAACATCTATAATGTTGTCTCGCTTGGCAACGCCTACGCTATTGATGAACTTTTTTATAGATTTTGGTGTATATCCTCTTCTGCGCAAACCAGAAATGGTCGGCATTCTTGGGTCGTCCCACCCAGTAACAGCCCCTTGTTCTACTAATGTGAGTAATTTTCTTTTACTCATAATGGTGTAGTTTAGATTTAATCGAGCGAATTCCCTTTGCTTTGGAAGTTTAGGATATTTTGGGCTGCTGTAATCATACACAGTATTTTTAAACCAGTTGTATAGCTCGCGATGAGGTTTGAATTCTAAAGAACATAAAGAATGAGAAATTTGTTCTATATAATCGCTTTCCCCGTGTGTCCAATCATACATTGGATAGATACACCAGTTTGTTCCTGTTCTGTGATGAGAAGCATATAAAATTCTATACATGATGGGGTCGCGCATCAACATATTTGTATGCTTCATATCAATTTTTGCGCGGAGCACATGAGTTCCTGCTTCAAAATCACCATTGCGCATTTGTTGAAACAACTCTAGGTTTTTTTCTACTGTTCTGTTACGATACGGGCTATCTACACCAGCTTGAGTCGGCGTTCCTTTTTGTTCTGCCATACTTTCGCTTGATTGCGAATCAACGTAGGCTTTTCCGTCTTTTATCATTAAAACCGCCCAATCAAAAAGTTGGTCAAAATAATCTGATGAGTAGCATTCTTCTTCCCACTTATAACCTAACCATGCAATATCCTCCTTGATGGCGTCTACATAAACTTGCTCTTCTTTTGTTGGGTTGGTGTCGTCAAATCTTAGATTAACTGGAGCATCGTATTTTTCTCCTAACCCAAAACTTATTCCTATGGCTTTTGTATGACCAATATGAAGGTAACCGTTGGGCTCTGGCGGGAAACGAAATCGTAAATCCTTTTTACTTAGACCGTTTTTCAAATCGTCTTCTACAATTTGTTCTATAAAATTTAAGGGTTTACTGTTCTCTGTCGCCATAGATAGTTTTGTTCTAAGTAAAATTTAATCACAAAATTAATCAATTAAAAAGATTGTTAATATATCTTTAGTATAAATGTTACTTTTGTGAAACTAAAAATTTAATAATGGGGATTATAAAAGTTGAAAACGTAAGGGTTTATGCACATCATGGATGTTTGGAAGAAGAAACTATTATTGGGAGTAACTACAGAGTAGATGTTTCTGTACAGGCTTGTCTTGCTAAATCTGCAAAAACAGATGCACTGGCTGACACTGTTGACTACGTAACTTTAAATGCAATAGTTGTAGAAGAAATGAATACTCCTTCCAAGCTTCTAGAAACTGTTGTTCAGCGTATTATAAGTCGAATTTTTAGTGTTTGCTCAGAAGTAGAGTGGGCTTCTGTTTCAGTGTCAAAGCTAAATCCTCCAATAGGCGGGGATGTGGAAAAAGTAACCGTTGTTTTGGAGCAAAGCAGGGTTTAAATTTTTGGAACAAGAACATTTAGAGCACCTTTTTTTATAGAAATATTGAGTTCTTTTGATTTAATTATTATAGACTCTCCATCTAATTGGGTTAAAAATTCTTTTTGTTTTTTGTTGGTGACTTTTATGTTGTCAGTAAGAAAGTAATTTGCTTTATTATACCTCTTGTGTTTATTAAAAATAAGTTGACTTGCAAATAGTATTTTTTCAACAAAAGACAGTTGTTCAGTAAACACAACGTCTAATTTTCCATCTTGTAGCGATGCTTTTGGTGTAAAGGATAAGTTATATCCCATTTCATTAGAATTTGACACAAATAATACTAATGGGTCTAGTGTTTTCTTGAAATTATCAATCTCTAAATCAACTATTTGAGAGGGAGATTTGTAAAGAAGCGCTTTAAAGGAGGCACGTAAATAAGAGACAATTTGCCTTTTTTTAAAGCCTGTATAATGATTAATAATTCTTGCGCCTATACCTAAACTCATATTACTAAAAAAGAAATGCTCATTTACTGTTCCAACATCAATCTTTGTGTTGTTGTATTGTTTAATAACCTCAAGGGCTTCGTTTATTGAGGGTGATATCCCTAGATGCGATGCAAGACCATTCCCAGATCCAAGTCTTATAATTCCTAATAATATGGGAGAATCTACAAGCTGAGAAGCTACTTCATTAACGGTACCATCTCCTCCACAAGCTATTATTGCGTTTGCTCCTTCAAGTATAGAGGTTTTAGTAAGTGCAGCTGCGTTATTCGCGAACTTTGTGGTTTTAATAACAACGTGAAAATCATTATTATTCAAGACAGAGGAAATAACCTGAGAATCTAGTTTGTTTTTTCCTTTACCCGAAATAGGATTTACAATAAAATGTATGCTTGTTTTTGTTCCCAATAAAGTGTTATGTTTTTGTTGTTTTTAAGCAATAATATTTAATTCTCTTGTGTGTCCTGTTTTTTTACTTAAATTTGCATTCCTTTTTGGCGTCTTGGCCGAGTGGCTAGGCAGAGGTCTGCAAAACCTTTTACAGCGGTTCGAATCCGCTAGACGCCTCAAGAATAAAACCTCAACTGCGTTGGGGTTTTTTATCTTATATCTTCGATCATTTGTTTTGGATTTAATTTATCTTTTGGCAGAAACCCTTTAGTTATAAGGGTTATTCCACAGATCAATAACAACACTCCTAATATTTTTTGGATGTTAATTATTATTCCTGGTGTTAAATAACCTTTTAGACGTTTTGCTAACAATATTTTAATTAGGTCTGTGATGAAATAAGCACTAATCAAAGCGCCAAAAAATACAAAAAAGCGGTTTATATTTCCCTCCAAATTTGGCCCCACCACAATTATAATTCCTAGCCAAAAAACCAAGACCCCTATATTTATAAAGTTCAGAAAAAAACCTTTTAAAAACAACTGTAGGTAGTTGTTTTTTGGTGTTTCTAAATTTGTTTCTGTATCTTGTTTGTTGGTTTTCTTTGTGAAAATTATAATACCATAAACAGCTAAAAGTGTTCCCCCAAAAATATAAAGGCCTGGTTGATTGCTTAAGTTTTCTAAAAGTTGATAACTACTAAAATAAGCAAGAAAAATAAATATTATATCTGCAATAATAACGCCTAAATCAAAAGCTACAGCAGCTCTAAACCCTTTAACTATACTTGTTTCTAAAAGAACAAAGAAAACGGGGCCTATCATAAAAGATAAGAAAAACCCAAGGGGAATAGCTGCTTGAATATCCTCGATCACTTTTTGCTAATCTTTAAAAATAATTCTTCCTCCAAACAATTTATTTTGTTTTAATTGTTTTGGTGTTCCATATACGAAAACGTCACCGCCAGAGAAAATCTTAACATTTAAAACATTTGTTGTATGCACTGAGGCTTCTCCTCCTGCTTTTATAAATAATGAAGAGTTTTGTGCGGTTGTTTTACTTCCTTCGTAAACACCACCTGTTCGTAGTGTAAGATTCAACTTTGATGTTTGCCCTGTAGTGGTAACAACTCCTCCTGTTACGCTTTTTACTGACAAAAATTTAGTGTCGACTGAGGCAGTAATTTGCGCACCTTCTTGTGCTCTTAATGTTAATTCGTATTGTTTTAATTTACTTTTTACATTGATATTTACGCCCTCATTTGCGTCGATTTCATCAATAGAAGTATAATACAATTTAACGTTAGTGTTTTTTCCATTAAACATTTTATCTAATTTCATTCTTATTTTTAACTTATTATTTTTTTGAATTACACTCACATCATTTTTATTTTCTCCTGAAATAATAAGTTTGTTTTCATCTGATTTAATAAGTTCTATATTTATTAAATCATAAACTTTAAGTTCCGAAAATTCTCCTAAGGTTTTTGTTACAGAATTTTGTGAAAAAACTTGTGTGCATACAAAGAACACAATAAAATATATATGTTTCATTTTTGTAAATTATATTAAATTAAAATCTAAATGTCTTTTTATTAAATCGGCTTTCTTAACCTCTACTTGAACTTCATCTCCCAGTTGATATTTGTTTTTTGTTCGTTCTCCAACAAGCGCATAATGATCTTGATCAAAGGTATAATAATCTCCTTTTATATCTCTAATTCTAACCATACCTTCACATTTATTTTCAATAATTTCCACATACATACCCCATTCTGTCACACCTGATATAACCCCAACAAATGTTGTGTCTTTTTTGTCTTGCATATATTTTATCTGCATATATTTTATTGAATCTCTTTCTGCTTTTGTTGCTAAATTTTCCATTGCCGAAGAATGTTTACATTTCTCTTTAAAACTTGTTTCAGAAACTGAAGAATTTCCATCTAAATAATGTTGTAACAAACGGTGTACCATAACATCTGGGTAGCGACGTATAGGAGATGTAAAATGACTATAATAATCAAAAGACAGACCATAATGTCCAATATTATGTGTAGAATATTCTGCCTTACTCATACAACGAATGGTTAATGTATCGACTAGGTTTTGTTCTTTTTTTCCTACTACATTACTTAGTAATTTATTCAAAGCGGAACTGATTTGGTTGGTTTGTTTTAAATTTAATTGATGGCCAAATTGAGAAACAACACGTTGTAAACTTTCAAGTTTTTGTTGGTCAGGAACATCATGGATTCTATAAATAAAGGTTTTTTTAGGAGATTGTTTTCCAACAAATTCTGCAACTTTTTTATTAGCTAATAGCATAAATTCCTCAATGAGTTTATTGGCATCTTTTGAGGTTTTAAAATAAACTCCCTCTGGTGTATTAGATGATGATAAATTGAATTTAACTTCAACTTTATCAAAAGAAATTGCGCCATTATTCATTCGTTTTTCCCTTAATATTTTAGCGAGTTTATCTAAATTAAGGACAGCGTCTTTTATTTGATGTGTTGTTTTGTATGCTTTTTTATTTAAAGCAATGTGCTTAGGAATATCAATATTTTTATTTTCAATGATATATTGAGCTTCCTCATAGCTAAAGCGAGCATCACTATAGGTTACCGTTCTACCAAACCATTGATTAATTAGTTCTGCTTTATCATTTAGTTCAAACACTGCAGAAAACGTGTATTTTTCTTCTAAAGGTCGTAATGAACAAGCATTATTAGATAATACTTCTGGTAACATAGGAACAACTCTATCAACAAGATAGACAGAAGTTGCGCGTTGATATGCTTCATCATCTAAAATAGTTCCCTCTTTTAAATAATGCGATACATCAGCAATATGAATACCTACCTCAAAATTACCGTTTGCTAATATTTGAAAAGAAAGAGCATCATCAAAATCTTTTGCATCTTTTGGGTCTATTGTAAAGGTTAAAATTTTCCGCATATCACGGCGTTTTTTTATCTCTTCCTTAGTAATAGATGTATCTAATTCATTTGCATAATCTTCAACTTCTTTTTCAAAGTTATAAGGAAGACCATAGTTAGCTAAAATAGCGTGTATTTCTGTTTGATGATCTCCTGCATCTCCCAAAATTTCTATAACTTTTCCAGTTGGGCATTCTGCTTTAGATTGCCATTCTACGACCTTTACTAGTACTTTCTGTCCTTCTTTTGCATTTTTTGTTTTCTTTAAAGGTACATATATATCTACAGGCATTTTTCGATCATCTGGAACAACAAAAGCAAAGTTTTTATTAATTTGTATGATACCAACAAATTCTGTTTTTGAGCGTTTTAATACTTGTGTAATCTCTCCTTCATGACGCCCTCTTTTTTTTCTTTTGTGTATATAAAATTCTACTTCATCTCCTGATAAAGCGCCAAATGTCTTATGAGTTGGTATATATACATCTTGATCAAATTTTTCGGAAATAACATATCCAGATCCCTTAGAACTTAAGTCAAAAATACCTTTGTAGTATTTATCATTTGTTTTAATTGAATAACTCCCCCTTTTTACCTCTTCTATTTGATTTGATATCATAAGGAAATGTAAGCATTCAATAACTTCTGCTCTTTTGATTGGACTGTGAAATCCAAGTTTCGTAGAAATTTGTTTATGATTTAAATCTGGAGTCGTTTGAAGAATAGATAAAATTCGAGGAATATACTTTTTGTAATTTTTATTTTTTTTTGGCATTACAGCTATTTGATAACAACAAATCTACAATTTTAAATTTAGCCTTTTTTGGAGAGAAATAAACTTTATCCACATTATATATCATTATAAATTTTTTCTTTTAATATTTAAAAATAAAATTGTTATTATAATTGCCTGTTAATTTCTGTAATAACTTTTACAATTACTATTATTTAACCTGAAGATTAACATATTTTAGTATTTTTTAATGTTTATAACTCCTCTCATAATCTAAATAAATACGGGATTAAAATTAATAAGTAAACTTTTTTATATCATATTTTTTTTTAGTGAGAAATAATTTAATACAAATTAAATTTATTTTTCATAATCTATGTTTTTTTATTAACAGGATATAAATAAAAGTATAAACACTTTTATTTTTTTGTAAGTTTACATGTCTACAATTAATCACATATTTATGAAAATTTCAATAGGAAATGACCACGCTGGAACAGAATATAAATTTAAAATAATTAATTTTTTAAAATCTAAGAATATAGAAGTTAAAAATTATGGAACAGATTCTAGTGATAGTGTTGATTATCCAGATTTTGTTCATCCTGTTGCAAAAGATGTAGAAAATAAACATGTTGACTTTGGAATTCTTTTATGTGGTAGTGCAAATGGTGTTGCTATGACAGCTAATAAATATCAAGGTATTCGTGCTGGTTTGTGCTGGAAAAATGAAATTGTTGAATTAATACGTCAACATAATAATGCTAATGTTCTTTGTATACCTGCACGTTATACAACTGAACAAGATATAATAAAAATGGTAGATACTTTTATTAATACAGATTTTGAAGGAGGAAGACATCAAAGACGAGTGGATAAAATACCTAGTTGTAATTAATATTTAAAATGGTTTCTATTTTTGTTAAATCATATCAAGAGCTTTCTAAATTAGAATTATATAAAATTTTACGTTTAAGAGCAGAGGTTTTTGTTGTAGAACAAGATTGTGTTTATCAAGATATCGATAATAAAGATCAAAAAGCTCTACATGTTTTTTTAATAAAATCAGAAGAAATTATAGGTTATACAAGGTTGTTCTGGCCAGGAGATTATTTTAAAGAGGCAAGTATAGGAAGAGTAGTTATCTCTAAAAAAGAAAGAAAAAACAATTATGGAACTCTACTCATGAAAGCTTCTATTAATGCTGTCTCTGAGAAAATGGAAGAAAACAAAATTAAAATTTCTGCTCAAACCTATCTAAAAAAATTTTACAATAATTTAGGTTTTTTAGAAACAGGAAAAGAATACTTAGAAGACGGTATACCACACATTACTATGTTTAAAGAATAATTTTTATTCTATAATATTTGTTATTTCTATTTCTACTCGTCTATCAAATTTTGGATCACCCCTTAAAGGATATTTATGTTTTAATCCAACATATTTCATTCTTTTTCTAGCAACCCCATTTTTCATCAAGTATTCATAAATATATCTCGCTCTTGCTAAAGATAAATTTCTTCGTCCAGTTCCTCTGTCAATAGCATCTCTTCCGTTTGCTGTGCAACAAACGTGACCCTGAATTGTAAAATAAACTTTATTTTTTTCTTTTAGTATTCTTGCTATTTTTTCAAGAACAGGAATAGATTCTTCTAAAATATAGCTGTATCCTGTTCTAAATAAAATTTTATTTAGAACAATTTTATCACCAACTAAAAGATTGCTTTCTAATGTTAAAGGTTTTTTTCTATTATCTATATTTTCTTTTTCTTCTTCAACTTTTACTTCTTCTTTTTTAGGACTATTATATTCTACATTAATCTCTACTTTTCTATTTAATCCTCTTATAATATTTAAATCTTCTGCAGTTACAATTTTTAATAAAACCTCACCCTTTCCATCAACGTTGCTAATTAGTTTTTCGCTTATACCACCAAAGGAAAAAAGTTTTTTTATAGCATTTGCTCTATTTTGTGATAGTACTAAATTATAATTATTCGAACCTCTATCATCACAAAACCCATAAATAGATATTTTTTTTATTTTATTAATATCTAAATTTTGAGTAAATAATAAAAGTCTATTTTTTTCTGTTTCTGGTACTATATATTTATCGGTTTCAAAGTAAACCACATGCTGTATATTTGATTGAGCAATCAAATAGTTTATACTAAACATGAAGATAAAAATTAATTTTGGCATGCTTAAATATATTTAATTTATTTCAAAAGAGAATGATACCGATTCGTATCATTTAATATTGATAGTGCCTCTAAAATAGTTTTGTTCTTTAAAAGAGAATATTTATACATTCCTTCTCTATAAAAGTTTCTTTTTATAATTTCTTCTGACAATTTCCAGCTTATATTTTCCTTTGATTTTTCTAAAGCCAATTCCTTTTCCTTATTCAGAGAATTTTTAACGACCAAAAGCGATGTATGTAAACTTTCTAAATTTTCCTCTTTACTGTAATCAAATAGGTTTTCTAAAGCATCTTCTGTGTTTGTACCCAATGAAAAATTCTCTAACAAACAAAATGCCTTAAAATCTTTAAAAACAATGGGGTCTAAATCAAAATCTGATAAATTATCTACTTTATTTTTTCTACAATAATCATTAACAAAGTTGAATATTAAATTTTCTTTTTCCAAAGCGGAAATCAAATCTAACACATCTCTTTTTTCTATTATAACATCCGGTTTTATACCACCCCCGTCATAAACTATTCTTCCCTTTTTTGTTTTAAACGCTTTCTTTTCCTTTATTTTTTTTGCTTCTCCCGTAATAGACCGCTCACCGTAATTTAATGCCTGTATGCATCGTCCTGAGGGAATAAAATAACGAGAAATAGTAACTTTAATTTGAGCTCCGTAAGGTAGCGGCTTGGGTTGTTGTACAAGACCTTTTCCAAAACTTCTTTTACCAACAATTATAGCACGATCTAAATCTTGAAGAGCACCAGCAACAATTTCACTGGCTGATGCACTTTTTTCATTAACCAGTACTATAATAGGAATGTCTTCGCTAATTGGCTGGCGTTGTGTAAAAAATTGGTTGTTATATTGTTCAATATTAGACCTTGTAGAAACAACAAGCTGGTCTTTTTTCACAAACAGATTTACTATTTTTACTGCTTCTTGAAGTAGTCCCCCTGGATTGTTTCTTAAATCAAGAATTAATCCTTTTGCCTCATCTATTAGTAAAAATTTTAGTGCCGATTCTACCTCTTGAGCGGATGTTCTCGAAAAGCGGTCTAATGCTATATAACCGATTTGATTACCCAATAATTTATATAAGGGAACGGCTCTTGGTTTTTTTTCACTCCGAATTAATTCTACTTCTTTTTCTTCTAGACCTCTTTTATAAGTTATATTGACTTTTGAATTTTTCTTACCTTTCAATAAAATCTCAGCTTGTTCAAAAGATTCTGACAATAAAGTTCCATTAATTTTAATTATTTCATCACCTGATTTTAAACCAGCCTTATCTGCAGAAAATTCTTTTAAAGGCTCATCAATAATTAATTTCTTATCTATAATTTTTACTGTTGCTCCAATACCCACATAAAGACCAGAACGATAAATTTTTGCATTCTCAACGTCTTGTTCACTACTATATATGGTGTATGGGTCAAGGTTAGAGAGCATGTGATTTACACCTTTTTCCATAAGCTCTGCAGGGTTGGTTTTGTCTACATAGCTCATATTAAGCTCTTTAAAAAGAGTATTATAAATTTCTATTTGTTTTGCAATTTCAAAGAAATCAAAACGAAACCCCACAAGAGTAAATGCCAATGCAACAGAAAATAATGAGAGTCCTATCTTTTTTTTACTCATAAATCCCTTTTTTTAAACTTTTCTAAAACTATTTTGATTTTATCTACCATTTGGTTCCAATCAGGCTTCTCCTTACTTATGTAAATTAACATGAGTGTATAGTTATTTGTGGATTCGTTTATTATTGGCCAAAAATATTTTTCTACAGACGCTCTCATCTGTCGCTTTATTCTATTTCTATGAACTGCCAATCTAAAGTTCTTTTTTCCCACAGACACACCAATTTCTGTTTCATAATTCCGAAGAAAAATAAGCCTAAAAGGAAACACATTGATAGAATTTCCTTCCTCAAATAAAACCTCAATTTCCTTTTTTCCTTTTAATCTTTTCACTCTTTTTCTAAAACCAAGTTATTATTGTCGAGGTTAATATCAGCAACTTTTAGTTCGGGGTTAAGGGTTATTTTTTTTACATCTTTATTATTGTTCAACAAAAATGAATAGGTTGGATATGCCCATGCCCAGTCTTTTAGTATAATTGTGGTTTCGTCTGTAGGTTTTTCTCCACGCATCATTTGTAATGGGATATAATATTTTATAATTTCGCCATCAGTATATTCTATTTCTAGCTCTGTAGGCATTGGAACCAATCCTATTCTTTCAATTATAATTTCAGTGTTTTGTTCTTTTTTCTCTACTGATTTTATTCCATAATCTATAACATTATCAGTTTTCGTCCAATCTGTAAGATACCAGTCCAATTCTAAACCCGATGCTTTCTCCGCACAACGAATAAAATCATTAGGCGTTGGATGCTTAAAAGCCCAAGAATCAAAATAGTCGAGGAGTGTTTTTTTAAAAGCTTTTTCCCCAATAATATATTTTAGTTGTCTTAAGAAAATAGCACCCTTTACGTAAGAAGAGGTGCCGTAAGCAGCATTATATTCATAGCGATCTGCATGTGTGCTTTGTGGTTGTTCAAAACCACTCAATGCATATCGAACATAGCGCTTATAAGCTCTTTCAAAATATTTTTCTTCATCAATATTCATCACATCAACCTCTGCCATTGTGCAAATGTACTCTGTAAAACCTTCATCCATCCAAGGATGGTTTCCTTCGTTTGTTGCCATCAAAAATTGAAACCATGTATGCGCCAATTCATGTGAGGTAACTCCAACCAAACTTTCAAAGCTTCGCTCCCCCGTAATTAGTGTACACATACCGTATTCCATGCCGCCATCTCCTCCTTGAATTACAGAGTATTGTTTGTATGGATAAACCCCAATATTTTCATTAAAAAATGCCATGAGTTTTGCTGTAACGGGTTGCAAATCACGCCAACGTTTTTGATAGTCCTCACCCAAAGAGCTTTTGTAATAAAAATGAAGCATTGGTCCATTTTCTATTTGTAATTTATCATGAATATAATCGGGATCAGCAGCCCACGTAAAGTCATGAACATTTGGTGCAACAAAATGCCAAGTGTTTGTTTTCTTTCTTTTTTTCTTTTTGGTTATAGGAACAATTTTTATATCCTTTTCATTTTGTAAATATCCAGTCCCACCAACCACGTAGCTGTTGTCAATTGTAAGTTTTAAGTCAAAGTTACCCCAAACCCCATGAAATTCACGGCCGATATAAGGGTCTGCGTGCCAACCTTCAAAGTCATACTCTGCTAATTTTGGATACCACTGTGCCATAGAAAGTACAACCCCTTCAGAACTGTTCTTTCCAGAACGTCTAACATTCAAAGGAACTTGTCCCTCAAAATTCATCTTAAAAGTTGTTTGTTCCCCAGATAAAATAGGATTTTTTAGTTCAACTTCTAAAATAGTTCCAGAAAGCGTTGTTTTTAGTTTTTCTCCATCTTGAGTTAAGTTTAAAACATTTAAAACCCCTTGATCTTTAGGAGCTAGATTTTGAATTCTGTTCATTACTCTGCTATCAGGATCAGTAATAGTTCTGGAGCGTACGTCCATTTCACTACCAGGTTGAAAGGCATTAAAATATAGGTGAAAAAATACTTTCTTTAGTGAGTCAGGAGAATTGTTCGTATAAATTAATTGTTGGGTTCCAGAGTAATTAAAAGTTTCAACATCCATTTTAACTTCCATAGTATAATCTACATGTTGTTGCCAGTATCCACTCGTATTTCTCTGACTAAACAATAATGACGCACTACAAAGCACGAGAGCAGTTAATATTCTTTTTATTTCCATATTTATTTTTATAATTTAGATGCCATTATTAGGGCGTTGTATGCGTTAACCAATTTTCCAGATTTACAAAGCCTATTGAACTCTACAGAAGAACCGTTTCCAAGAATTACTTTTTTTTGTATTGGAAGTCCAGACCCCATTAATATTGTTTTTACTTGTGCAACACTCAAATTTGGATATTGAGAAAATAATAGCGCCGCCACACCTGCAACTAACGGAGAAGCCATAGACGTCCCTTGAGCAAACTCATAGTCGTTTTTTGGATAAGTAGAGTATATTTCTGTACCAGGAGCAAAAACATCCACACTGCTTTTTCCGTAATTAGAAAAGCCAGCAACCAAACTAGAGCTGTAATCTTTTGTGGTTGCACCAACCCTTAAAAAGGTATCAGAGATTTCTGCACCAGTGCCAATTTGGTCGTTAGGGTAATTTTCAATTTGATCTGAATTATTTCCATCATTACCCGCAGCAGCAACTATTAAAACATTATTTTTTGCCGCATATGCAATAGCATCTCTAACCCATTCACTGTGGTTTGAAAAACCTTTTCCAAAACTCATATTTATAACCTTAGCACCATTGTCAACAGCATAATACACCCCCAAAGCTACATCTTTGTCATATTCGTCGCCATTGGGTGTATTCCTAATTGCCATTATTTTTACATTGTTGGCAGCACCGTTAATCCCAATTCCATTGTTTCTTGTAGCCGCAATAATTCCAGACACATGCGTCCCGTGGCTTCGACCTTTTTTTGGCATAACATTATTATTTCCATAGTTTCTATCATTCAAATCATTTGGGTCATCATTTACAATAGATCGGCCATCAAAATCAATGTTCAGGTTGTAATCAAGACGCTCGTTAAAAGATTTTATACCTCTATTGAGGTCCTTTTTTAAGTCCCCAATAGTGTCGTAGCCAAAACCATAGGATTGTTTTATGATGCTTACATTACGCACCAATGATTGGTCTTTAGTATTTATATTATATACATCCTCTTTTGTAAAAGAGTCTTTTTTGATGTAATTCAGAATTGCTCTTTCTGCTGTGTTGATTTGCTCTAATATTGAGCTGTACTGTTGTTTTAGTTCAGTATATTTTTTTCTTTCTTTATTATATGTTTCTTGAGCTTCATTGTACCTTGGGTGAGAAGTGTTCTTACTTGCTAAAAGACGTACAAATTCTAGCTGTTCATTGTCGGCTTCTCCAAGAAAATTCCAACCATTAACATCATCAACATAACCATTTTTGTCGTCGTCAATTCCGTTGTTTGGAATTTCGTCTTCATTAATCCATATATTATTTTTTAGGTCTTCGTGTGTAATATCTATGCCTGAATCTATTACTGCAACAACAACGGTTTTGCTGTTGGGTTTTACAAGTTGTTCATAGGCTAGATTTAAGCTAACTCCAGGTATGGTGTCTTTTTTTAAGTCAAAATGGCTCCAACCTTTTTTTTCAATTTCTGTAAGTTCAGTGAATTTTGTGGGGGTTTGATCAATATTTTCAATAGTCGTAGAGAGAATCGGCGCTGTGGAACCACAGCTAGCCAATACAAATGTACCCGCAAAAGCTAGGTGTTTTAAAGAGGAACTTAAGGTTAAGTTTTTCATAGTGTTTAGAATATAGAGTTAAAAGAATGGGTTTTATCTAGTCTTACACCTTTTTCTGTGTGCTTGACAGTTATGATTTCATTTCTGGCATCATGCTCCAAAAATAAATAATAATTTTGACTTGCAGCGAGGTTAAGAAAAACCTCTTTTTCTTGTAGAGTAAGCAAAGGGCGGGTGTCGTATCCCATAATAAAAGGCAACGAAACATGTCCTGCAGTTGGCAACAAATCAGCCATAAAGCACAAGGTTTTACCTTTGTGTTTTATCATTGGAATCATTTGCTTTTCGGTGTGCCCATCTGCAAAAAAAACATCAAACTCAAGAGGAGAGTTTTTTAATATATTTTCTTTTGGACAGTTCAAGTATTTAAGGTTTCCAGATTGCTCAATAGGCTCAATGTTCTCCATCAGAAAAGACGCTTTCTCGCGTTTATTTGGTGTTTTCGCCCAAGACCAATGCTCTTTATTGCTCCAATATGTTGCATTTTTGAATGCGAGTTGATATCCTGTTTTATTTGTATTCCACTCGACGCCACCGCCACAATGATCGAAATGTAAATGTGTAAAGAAAACATCGGTGATATCGTCTTTATGAAATCCATGTTTGGCTAAAGCTTGCTCTATACCCTGTTTTCCCCAACGATAATAGTAATTAAAAAATTTATCCGTTTGTTTGTTACCCATCCCTGTATCAACTAAGATTAAACGATTGCCGTTTTCAATAAGCAAACAACGCGCAGCAATATCAATCATGTTGTTTTGGTCTGCAGGGTTTGTTTTGGACCAAATGGATTTTGGAACGACGCCAAACATAGCCCCACCGTCAAGCTTGAAATAACCTGTATTTAATGCGTAGAGCATCATGGTTTTTTAGAATAAAAAAGCCCAGCTAGTTCCTTACCAAAATCTATAAAAGCAAAAGTCTCATCGGTTCGTGCCAGTTTAATTTTATTAAAAATGAAGAGCGCTTCGCCATTGCTTTCTATATTAAAAAGATGATTGTTTTCGAAAAAACGAATAATTTCTTCTGTAAAAAATTCACGAATTTCTGATTCATCATTTCCATGAAGCAGAAATTTTTTAGAAAAATCTGGATATGTTTCAAAGTCAATGTTCTTGTAACCTTTGAATGACATTACTTTATCAAATATTATCCCTAGAACACCTTCTTTTTCCATCGAAAACGATGGAATTTTATTGTTTAATTTTAACACCATTACTGTTGTGTTAAATGTTTCGGCAGTAAAGGCATGCCCCTCGTTGAATGTGACGTCACAAATCTCCCATGATGCATTGAAATCGTCAAAAGAACTTTTAAGACAGTTGTACTTGCGCTCAATAGGTCTGATTTCAAAAAACTTAAAAGTTTTTAAGTAAGTTGTGTCCCATACAACTTGACTATTATATCTATAATTGTTTTCAGTAGCTAAATTTTTTAATCTTATTTGTCTTTGCGATAGTTTAGCTGCCGAACTATTTAAACTAATTTTTAACGCCCTATTATACGTTGAGTAAGAAACATGCGAGTCCAGCCCTGTTATAAAAGCCTTGCCCCCTCCAGCTCTGTGAGATTTTAGAAATTCAACAAGATAATCCATGTATGTTATTCCTACTAGTCTTGTTTCTGACAAATCAATATTTACGCTTGCCCCAAAAGGAATTTGGGAAACAAGCTTATCTATTCTTAAGATTCCGAGAAAATTTGCAACACCTTTAATTTTTAAATCGAAGACTTGTTCTGATATTTTTGTTAATTTATGATTAGAGAAATATACCATTCTAAAAAACTGAGTAATGGATAAATTAGCTAGTAGCATGTGGGTAATTAATACTAACAATAACCCTCCTACTAAACCAACCAACAAATTGGTGTAAAGTGTCAAAACCATTGTTCCAACAAAAAACACTAGTTGCTCAGGCCCTTGATTATAGGCTTGCTTGAAGACCGCAGGAGAAGCGAGTTTAAACCCTGTGTAAACCAATAGAATTGCAAAAGCACAGAGAGGAACCTGTCTTAATACTGGCCCCAATATGACAATAAAAACTAACAGCAACAGCCCTTGATACATGTTTGACCATTTTGTCTTAGCACCATTGTGAATGTTAACAGTACTTCTAATAATCACGGCAATAATAGGGAGGCCACCAATTAAGCCAGCCGCCACTGTGCTTAAACCAATCCCAGTAAGGTCTTTATTTAAATCTGTTTTTCTTTTATACGGATCGATTTTATCCACAGCTTTTGCAATAGCAAGCGATTCAATGCTCGTAATTATTAAGATAGAAAAAACCGTAGTCCAAAACTCGATGGTGTTGATTTTACTAAAGTTAGGGTGCATAATGGAATCCATAATGGAGTCTGGAATATCTAATAATAAACTCGGCCCAACTTCATAAGAGTTACCAAACAGAGAAAGATTATGAAGCTCAAAGAAATTAAATAAATATACAAATGGAACCGAAAGCGCTATAACCCAAATTGGCCCAGGTAAAAGGCTAAAAACTTTATTACTTGTTTTAGAATGAAACAATAACAATAACAAACCTGCTAAGGAAATAACAATAACAAAAGGATTGGCTTTTGGTAGTAATATGAAAGCATCGACGAGGTTTTGTACAATACTTGAATCATCAGAGTACGTTCCCATTGCAACATGTATCTGTTTTGCAAAAATAATTATACCAATTGCCGCTAGAATACCATGAATTACTGTGCTGTGAAAGATATCTGCCAGTCTGCCTAGCTTTAAGACTCCTAACAAGACTTGAATAGTTCCTGACATAACTACAGCAGCCAGTACGTAATTAAACGCTTGTCCCGTCCCATCATCCATAAGAACGATGCCTAAAAGAATTACACCAATAACCCCTTTCGCTGGGCCGTTAACAGAAATATGCCCGCCTCTGTAAAATGTCGTCACTACACCCCCGACAATCGCCGAGAAAATACCCGCCATAGCAGGCGCCCCAGCGGCTAAAGCAATTCCTAATGACAAAGGTAAAGCAATAAGCGCTACACTTAAAGCAGCGACCAAATCGCCTTGCCAGTTTTCAATTAGCCCTTGAAGACCTTTTTTTGGTTTGTTTTCCATCTTTTAAAGCGTTGAATGTAAAACACATTACCCCACTAAGCTAAAATACTAAATATCTGTAATTATTTATAAAGATAGGAGCCCTTATTTATATGAACTTGAAAAACAGAACTGTACTGGTTATGTTGGATTTTCTAAACTAGAGTCACGCCAATTCGATCAAAAGTGTTGATAAGGTTGATTCTATTTAGAGCCTTTTAATCGTTTAGCTTAAGAACAGCCATAAATGCTTCTTGTGGGATTTCTACACTACCTACTTGACGCATTCTTTTTTTACCTTTCTTTTGATTTTCCAAAAGCTTGCGTTTTCTCGAAATATCACCACCATAACATTTGGCGGTTACATCTTTTCGAACGGCCTTTACAGTCTCTCTTGAAATAATTTTAGCCCCAATAGCCGCTTGAATAGGAATATCAAATTGTTGTCTAGGAATCAACTCTCTAAGTTTACCACACATCTTACGACCAATTTTTTGGGCATTATCTAAATGTATAAGTGCAGAAAGCGCATCAACAGACTGGCCATTGAGAAGAACATCAACACGAACCAATTTTGATTCACGCATACCTGTAGGGCTATAATCAAAAGAGGCATAACCTTTAGAAACTGTTTTTAGGCGATCATAAAAATCAAATACAATTTCTGCCAAAGGCATATCAAAAGATAATTCAACACGTTGGGTGGTAAGGTATGTTTGATTTGTGATTTGACCTCTTTTTTCTATACACAAAGACATCACATTTCCTACAAAATCTGACTTGGTGATGATTGTTGCCTTAATGTATGGCTCTTCAATGCGATCTAAAGTGGATGGGTCGGGTAGGTCAGACGGATTGTTTAGTAATATTATTTCATCTGGGTTTTTTCTGGTGAAAGCATGATAAGATACGTTTGGCACTGTTGTGATAACCGTCATATTAAACTCTCGTTCTAACCTTTCTTGAATAATTTCTAGGTGAAGCATTCCAAGAAAACCACAACGAAAACCAAACCCTAAAGCTGCCGAACTCTCGGCTTGAAAGACAAGCGACGCATCATTCAATTGCAGCTTCTCCATAGAGGCTCTAAGCTCCTCATATTCTTCAGTATCAACAGGGTATATTCCTGCAAATACCATTGGTTTTACATCTTCAAATCCGTCCACTGCCTCATGAGTGGGGTTTTTAGCATCTGTTATAGTGTCTCCAACTTTCACTTCGCGGGCATCCTTAATTCCAGTAATTAGATATCCAACATCACCCGCTTTGATTTCTTTTTTGGGCGTTTGCGTTAAGTTTAGTGTTCCAACTTCGTCTGCACCATATGTTTTGCCTGTGGCAATAAACTTTACAGATTGATTTTTTTTAATACTCCCATTAACCACCTTAAAATAAGTTTCAACACCTCTAAAAGAATTGTAAACAGAATCAAACACTAAGGCTTGAAGTGGTGCTTCAGGATCTCCTTTTGGCGCAGGAATAGTATTTATAACTGCCTCTAGAATAGACTCAATACCAAGACCAGTTTTAGCACTTGCAGGGATTACTTCTTCGGCATCACACCCTAAAAGATCTACAATATCATCAGTAACCTCTTCGGGGTTGGCGCTTGGCAGGTCAACCTTGTTTAAAACAGGAATGATTTCTAAGTCATTTTCTAAAGCAAGATATAAGTTTGAAATGGTCTGGGCTTGAATGCTTTGAGCGGCATCAACAACTAATAATGCGCCTTCACAGGCTGCAATTGAACGGGATACTTCATAGCTAAAATCAACATGGCCAGGAGTGTCAATAAGGTTCAATATATAGTGTTCGCCTTTGTATTCATATTCCATTTGAATGGCATGAGATTTAATTGTAATCCCACGTTCGCGCTCAAGATCCATATTATCGAGGAGTTGATTTTGTTTTTCTCGCTCAGTTACAGCTCCTGTAAAGTCCAAAAGACGATCGGCCAAGGTACTTTTTCCGTGGTCAATGTGCGCAATGATACAAAAGTTTCTTATGTTTTTCATTCAGTTTTGTGCCTGTTTTTAAGAGAACAAAAGTAAGTAAATTTATAAGACCAGATAGTCTTATGGTTTATTGATGCTCAATAAGTCTATTTATTCGCCGTATTGCTTCTTCTTTTCCTATGAAAAAAATAATATCAAACACATCGACACCTTCCAAGGCTCCAACAAGTGAGACTCTTAGAGGCATCATTAACTTTCCAAATCCAACTTCTTTTTCTTTTATCCAATTAGAAACATCGGTTTTTAAGGTATTTGCAGTCTCATCATTTGCGTTGTCAATTACATGAACAAGCTCGGACAAAAGTTCTGCAGAGCTCTCTTTCCACGCTTTTTTTAATGCTTTCTCATCATACTCATTTGGTGCCTTAAAGAAATATTTTCCAAGTCGTAAAAGTTCAGGAACAAGTTGTGCTCGCTCTTTTATGAGGCCGATAACAAGTTCAATATAATTTAAATCAAAAGTTTTTAATGTCTTATCGACCGCTATTAGCTGTTTTGCTAGTTCTGCATTTTGAGATTCTTGAATATAAGCATGATTGTACCATTTTATTTTATCAGGATCAAAACGCGCCCCTGATTTATTAACTTGATTTAAATCAAATGCTTGAATAAGGTCTTTCAGACTAAAAAGCTCTTGCTCAGTTCCTGGATTCCAACCCAAAAAGGCAAGAAAGTTTATGACTGCTTCAGAAAGATATCCACTTTCTTTATAGCCCATAGCATGTGTGTTTTCGTCTTTCCATTCTAAAGGAAAAACAGGAAATCCAAGCTTATCGCCATCTCTTTTGCTAAGCTTCCCTTTTCCTGTTGGTTTAAATATTAGAGGAAGGTGTGCAAATTGAGGCGCTTCCCACTCAAAAGCCTCATAAAGTTGATGGTGAAGTGCAAGAGAGGGTAACCATTCTTCTCCTCTTACGACATGAGAAATTTGCATTAAGTGATCGTCTACAATATTTGCTAAATGATATGTGGGCATACCATCAGACTTGAAGAGTACTTTGTCGTCTAGCGTATTGCTCTCAACACTAATTTGCCCCCTAATAATGTCGTTCATTAGAATTGTTTTGTCCTGAGGCATCAAAAAACGCACAACATATGGCACACCACTTTTTATTCTTTCTTTCGTTTCATTCTCAGTTAAAACCAAAGAGTTTACAAGCCTTCCTCTTGTTCTGTTGTGCCAGTTGTAAATAAAGGTTTTGCCTTTTTCCTCGTGATTTTTTCTTTCTTTCGCTAAATCCTCCGCTGTATCAAAGGCGTAGTAGGCTTTTCCTTTTTTGATGAGGACATCAATGTACTTTTTGTAAATTTCTTTTCTTTCACTTTGCTTGTATGGTCCAAAATCACCTTCTTTTCCTGGCCCTTCATCAAATGGTATTTGACACCAATTAAGTGCATCAATAATATATTTTTCCGCACCAGCAACATAGCGGTTTTGATCGGTGTCTTCTATGCGTAAAACAAAAGTGCCATTATGTCTTTTTGCAAATAGGTAATTAAAAAGAGCGGTGCGAACTCCACCAATATGAAGTGGCCCTGTTGGGCTTGGCGCAAAACGAACGCGAACAGATTTTTCCATTGAATTTAGTCTTGATGCAAAGATATACTCACTTAAGCGAACACCCAAACAAAAACAGCTTTGGTTTTTTTGCTTTCAATTCCCTTTTAAACATCTCAATTATTATTGTAGATTTATACCCTACAAAAAGGCGTATTGAATCATTTTATTGACATAAAAATTAAACTAGAGCAATTTATTAAGCGCTATCATATGAGCGCTCTTTTAAAGGGCGCTTTACTGTTTTTTGGAATTGGGTTATTGTATGCTCTTTTTTGGGTTTCTATCGAACATTTTTTTTGGATTTCATCATCAGGAAGAATGATTGTTTTTTGGTCATTAGTTTTTTTTGAAATGATTTTGTTTTACAAATTACTATGTGTCCCATTATTTAAGTATTTGAAAATCCGCTCTGGAATAAGTGACGAAGAAGCAGCAAAAATTATTGGCGATTTTTTTCCTGAAATAAGCGATAAATTATTGAACGTTATACAGCTGAATACTTTGCCAATATCAGAGCTTATTGTTGCAAGTATTCAACAAAAGACTGAAGAGTTTGGCAGTGTTTCATTTAAAAAGGCTGTACAATTTAAAGAGAATTTAAAGTATTTGAAACACGTCGCTTTACCCCTAATCATTATTGGTGTTGTTTACGCTTCTGGCGGTCAGTCAAACCTAAAGCAAAGCCTAAATCGTGTTGTTGACTATAAAACAACCTATACACCCCCAGCTCCTTTTCAATTTGTTGTAACAAATAGCGCTTTAGAAACTATTGAAAATCAACCTTTTGTCTTGGACATTAAAGTAGAGGGCAATGTAGTGCCAGAACAGCTTAAAATTACCTTTGAAAATCAAACTTATTTTTTAAAAAGAATAAATGATCAGCGGTTTCAATTTAATTTTCAAAACCCAAAGAAAGACATTCAGTTTCAAGTTTCATCAGGAAATGTAATTTCAAATTTATTTGAATTGAAGGTTTTGAGCGCACCAAAAATTTTGAATTCAACTTTATTAGTCGATTACCCCACATACACAAAATTAAAAGACCAGTCTCTTTCTAGTTTTGGAAACATCCCCATCCCTGAAGGCACCATATTGACTTGGAAATTTTTAACTAAATCTACCGATACTGTTACTTTTTTCAATCAAAATTCTGTTTTATATTTTAACAAATACGACAATAAATTTACATTATCAAAACAGGTTTTTACCGACTTGTTGTATGACATTAATACAAATAATGATCAATTAAAAAATTTCGAAACACTTTCCTACGAAGCTCGAATTATAAAGGACCGCCCGCCAGTTATTGATGTTCAACAACGTGTTGGAAATTCAATTGAAGAAGAGCTTTATTTTTATGGACAAATCAGTGACGATTATGGAATATCATCACTACAATTACACTATTACCCTGTAAACAAAGCGAATTTAAAAATTATAAAAACAATAAGTTTCAATGAAACGTTTGATTTTACCTATCAATTTCCTGTGGGACTGGATCTATTGTCCGACACATCATATGAATTGTTTTTTGAGGTTATAGATAATTACCCTTTTCCTGGCCCAAACAAATCAAGATCCAAGATTTTTACATTCCTGTCAAAAAGTGAAAACGCTCTTAAAGAGAAACAACTCAACGAACAAAAAGAATTGGTTGATGATTTAGAAAACACATTTAATACATTTGAAAAGCAACAGGAATTAGTTGATGATTTTACAAAGCAACAACTTCAAAAAGAGCGTCTAAATTATAATGATCAGGAAAAAACACAAGATATCATAAATCGCCAAAAGAAACAGGACGAAATGATAAAACGTTTTAATGAACAAATGAAAAAAACATTAGAACAGTTCCCAGATGAAACTCCTGACACTTTTAAAAAGAACTTGTCTGAACGCATAGAGGAGCAAAACAAACGTTTAGAGGAAAACGAGAAAACATTAGAAGAGCTTGAAGAGTTGGCAAAACAAATGAAGCAAGAAGAGCTCTTAGATAAATTACAGAAATTAGGGCAACAAAGTAAGAATAAGCAGAAAAGTTTAGAACAAATGCTTGAACTTACAAAACGCTATTATGTTTCAAAAAAATTAGAGCAACTTAAAAGTAAACTAGAGGACCTTAGTCAAGAGCAAACTAAACAAGCCGAAAAATCAAAAAACAACAAAAGTGAAGATCAGTCCAAACTAAACCAAAATTTCAATGACATTTCAAAAGAATTAGAAGAGCTTAGAAAGCAAAATAATTCGTTAAGCAAACCTTTTGACTTTCCTGACACAAAACAAGAAGAGTTATCCATACAGACCGATCAAAACGAAGCCAAAGCCAACTTAGAAGAATCAGAAAAATCAAAACTGACAGAAAAAAACAAAAACTCATTAAAAAAGGCCAGCAAAGCCCAAAAGAAAGCGGCTCAGAAAATGAAACAGCTTGCCGCTCAAATGGCTCAAAGCATGTCGGATGGCTCGTCGATGCAGCTAACAGAAGATATCGAAATGCTAAGGCAGATACTTGACAATCTTCTTATTTTTTCTTTTGAACAAGAAGACCTTATAAAGCAGACCGTATCCGTTAAAATCATTAAAACTCAAAAGAATCTAAGGACTCATTTTGAACATATTGATGATAGTTTGTTTGTTGTTTCTTTGCGTCAACCTATGATTTCACAACAAATTAATGATGAAATATCGGGCGTATATTATAATATCGATAAAACTTTGAGCACTCTTTCAGAAGGTAGAGATTATGAAGCCAAATCAGCACAGCAGTATACGGTGACTTCTACTAATAATCTTGCAAATATGCTCAGCGATGTGTTAACTAATCTTGAAGTGCAAATGCAGCCTAATCCGGGACAAGGTCAAGGCGATATGCAATTACCAGATATTATTATGAGCCAAGAAGATTTACAAAAGCAAGCTCAGGAAATGATGAATGGAAATAAGGAGGGTTCGCAAAAGCCTAGTGAAAAAAGTGATCAAGACAGCTCAGAACAGTCAGGAGAAAATGGTAAGAAAGAAGGTTCACACTCCGGAGAATCGACAGGGAATAAATCTGACAGACCATCACCATCAGAAGGTCAATCAGAAACAGATCAATATTTTGACCCTGAAGAGTCGAGCGAGGCGTTGTTTCAATTGTACAAACAGCAACTAGAATTAAGGCAGAACCTTGAAAAGATATTAAAAAAAGAAGGTCTTTTGGACGAGGGTAAATCTACTTTAGACTCTCTTGAAAAATTAGAGCAACTTATTGTAAATCAAGGAGTTACTAAGAATTCGTTAGAAAAAATGAATGCGTTAAAATATGAATTTCTTAAACTTGAAGATGCATTGCTAAAAAAAGGGATGTCACCCAAAAGACAATCAAGAACAAATAGAAAAAGGTTTTCAAAGTCAAATACCATGACTGAAGAGGAAATAAAACAGCTTTTTGGAACAGATGAGATTTTAAACCGAAAGGCATTACCTTTGCGCCAAAACATGAAGAAAAAAGTTCAGGACTATTTCAATATTAAAAATGATTAATTTTAACAACACAACACTTTTCAATTTACCATCAGAGGCTCAATTAAAAACCTGGTTACAATCGATCATAGAACAAGAGGGTTACATTGAGGGAGAGTTAAATTTTTTATTCTGTGATGACGATCATCTCCATAAATTAAATGTTGAGTTTTTGAACCACGATACTTTGACCGACATCATTACATTTGATTACAACGTTGGGCGTCAAATATACTCAGATATTTGTATTTCCATTGACCGTGTTCAAGACAATGCCTTAATTCACAAGGTAAGCTCCATCAATGAACTTAGTCGCGTTATGGCTCATGGAGCACTACATCTTTGTGGTTATAAGGACAGTACAATCGAAGAAAAAGAAGAAATGCGAAGCAAGGAGGACCTTTACCTTTCGCAGTTGAATTTAAACATATAAGCGTATATTTGCACAAAATTGTTCCACGTGGAACATAATTAGTTTCTAAGGATGTTTGAAGGTATTTATGATGTTATTGTTGTTGGCGGGGGGCATGCCGGGAGTGAGGCTGCTGCTGCTGCTGCTAATATGGGAAGCAGAACCCTCTTAATTACCATGAATTTGCAAAATATTGCACAGATGTCTTGTAATCCTGCTATGGGTGGAATAGCAAAAGGGCAAATTGTTCGTGAAATTGATGCTCTTGGTGGTTATAGCGGAATTGTAAGTGACACTTCTGCAATTCAATTTAAAATGCTCAACAAATCCAAAGGCCCAGCGATGTGGAGCCCACGTGTTCAAAGTGACAGAATGCGCTTTGCAGAGGATTGGAGAATGCTATTGGAACAAACAAAAAATTTAGACTTTTATCAAGATATGGTTGTCGGCCTTTTACTGCAAGGAGAAAAAGTGGTTGGGGTAAAAACATCATTGGGTTTGGAAATTAAGTCAAAAACAGTTGTTCTTACAAACGGCACTTTTCTTAATGGACTTATTCATATTGGGGATAAAAATTTTGGTGGAGGAAGAGCTGGAGAAAAGGCTGCAACAGGAATCACAGAACAACTCATAGATATAGGGTTTGATTCCGGTAGAATGAAAACCGGCACACCTCCAAGGGTAGACGGACGCTCTCTTGATTTCTCAAAAATGATAGAGCAACCAGGAGACTCAAAGCCGCAAAAATTTTCTTATTTGAACACTACTGCGCCCTTGCAGAATCAACGCTCCTGTCACATGACGCACACAAGTCTTGAAGTTCATGACTTATTAAGAGATGGGTTTGACCGCTCACCAATGTTCAATGGAAGAATACAAAGTATTGGTCCGAGGTATTGCCCTTCAATCGAAGACAAAATTAACCGATTTTCTGAAAAAGAACGACACCAAATTTTTGTTGAGCCAGAAGGATGGAATACCGTTGAATATTATATCAATGGATTTTCAACTTCACTTCCAGAGGATGTTCAATATAAAGCTTTAAAAGCAGTAAAAGGGTTTGAAAATGTTAGGTTTTTTAGACCGGGCTACGCCATTGAGTACGACTACTTCCCTCCTACTCAGCTAACCCATTCTTTGGAAACAAAACTAGTTAGCGGCTTGTTTTTTGCGGGGCAAATTAATGGCACCACTGGTTATGAAGAGGCGGCCTCACAGGGGCTTATAGCAGGAATTAATGCAAGTTTAAAAGTTCAAGAAAAAGATGCATTTATACTTAGAAGAGATGAGGCTTATATTGGCGTTCTTGTTGATGATTTAATCACAAAAGGAACGGAAGAGCCTTACAGGATGTTTACTTCTAGGGCAGAATACAGAACACTTTTGAGGCAAGATAATGCAGATTTACGATTAACGCCAAAAGGTCACGAACTAGGAATTGCCAGCGATGAACGTTTAAAACGGATGGAGTTTAAACTTAAACAATCGAACGATTTCATTTCTTTTTTTAAAAAACAAAGTGTTAAGCCAGAAGAAGCAAATCCGGTGTTGGAGTCAAAGGGGTCTTCACCTATTAAGCAATCTGACAAGATGTTTAAAATATTCTCAAGGCCAAATATTACCATTAATGACGTAAGAAAATTTGAAGCAGTTGAGTCTTATGTTAACAAAAAAAAATTGGATGATGAGGTTATAGAACAAGCAGAAATTCAAATTAAATATTCTGGCTACATTCAGAAAGAAAAAAATAATGCTGACAAGTTAACCCGGTTAGAGTATGTGAAAATTCCAAAGGAATTTAATTACTCTAAAGTTAAATCTATGAGTTATGAAGGGCGTGAAAAGTTAAGTGCAATTCAGCCCGTAACTGTCGCTCAAGCCTCTAGAATTAGCGGAGTATCTCCAAATGATATTTCTGTTTTATTAGTGTTTTTGGGCCGTTAATCAGTATATTTTATATTTTTGTTCCACGTGGAACATATGAAAAAAAGCAATAAATTATTTCTAAACACCAAAGACTTTTCTGTTACCAGAGAAAGCTTTAAATTGTTTTACAACATTGGGTCAGACATGTTGGTAACAATACCCCAGCCCAAAGCAGACAGGCTTTCATCATATTATAAAAGCAAACAATATATTTCTCATGTAACTCAAAAACGTAATCTTTTTGACTGGATTTATTTTATTGTAAGAAACTATACATTAAGCTCTAAAATTAAATTATTGTCCAAACTACCTGTCAAAGACAAAACACTTCTTGATTTTGGCGCAGGCGTCGGGTATTTTGTTAGAGCCACAATAAAGTCTGGCTGGAAAAGTATTGGTATAGAAGCCTCAGAAAATGCTCGAAAAGCGGCTAATTCTATTTTACCAAACTCAATCTTTGATAATGATTACATTGATCAACTTGAGACCAAGACTTTTTCAATCATATCACTTTGGCACGTTTTGGAGCACCTCCAAAACCCGGAACTTTATATCAGAAAATTCAAACAACTTTTGACTGAAGACGGAAGATTGGTTGTGGCAGTCCCAAATTATAAAAGCTATGATGCGCAGTATTATCGCGAGTATTGGGCAGCGTATGATGTACCCAGACACTTATGGCATTTTTCACAAGATTCAATATCTCAACTCTTTTCGGGACTTGGCTTTGAGCTTGAAGCCATCCACCCTATGCGATTTGACGCATACTATGTAGCCCTTTTGTCTACAAAATATAAATATGGAAAAATGAAACCACTAAATGCATTATGGGTTGGCTTTATTTCAAACTTTAAAGCAAAACGTACAGGAGAGTATTCTTCATTAATTTATGTTCTAAAACACAAAGAAAGTTAATTTAAGCCTCGCTACACACTTTTTTGTTTTGCCCTGAGCAAATCCAGCCAATTTTAAGAATCATTTCTATAAATGGCTAAAACAACCTCCTTTTTAATAGATAAAAAATATTATAAATATAATTAATAATAGATTTTAGCTATAATTTATTTTAAAAAATAATGTCTATGCTTTTTGGTGAAGTAGTCGTGTTAGCTTTATGGATAAATCGGTAAGCACAATTTTTCCATTGGCATTTCGCTCAATGTGGTAAATAGCACTTTCTATTTCATTACAAATCTTTTCAATATTTTGTGCATCAATAAACTTAGAAAATTTTTTTAACGAAAAGCTCTTGTCGCTAATTTCTAAATGCACCAATCCGCTTGCTCCATAATTGACCATTAGGGCTTGTCGGAAGAAATCTAAACCATAGGACAAAAATTGTTTTTCCATTTCTCTACCTAGTTTTGCCACAGTCTCGCTCCAAGACATAAGCTTGTTTATAGATTTTTTATTTGTTTTTGCCTGAAAAGCAGTTCTAACCCAATCTATAAATAATGTTTCAAATTGAATAGTGTTTTCTTCTTGATTGATCAATTTATTGGCACTATCTAAATTACCTTCAGCTCGTTGTGCTATTCTTTTTGCCGCAACCTCATCTATACCTTTATATTTCACCAAAGCATTAATAATCTGTGATTCAGAAAGGGGGTTCATATGAATGGATTGACATCGCGATTGAATAGTTTTTAAAAGCGAATCTTCTTGTTCGGTAATCAAAATAATACTAGTTTTTTGATTGGGTTCTTCAAACCATTTTAAAAGCTTATTGGCACACGCGACTGTCATTTTTTCTGCATGCCATATAATCAATATTTTATTTCCACCTCCGAAAGATTTCATAGCTAGGGTTTTGATGATGGCCTGAGCTTCATCAACAGCGATTACCCCTTGCTTGTTCCCCGCCCCGATAAAACTGTACCAATCATTTAAGCTACCATAGGGATTACTTTTTATAAATTCCCTCCACTCTTTTAAGTAGTCTTTTGAAATAAAAACTGAGCTCGAATGTTCTTTCTTTACCACTGGAAAAAAGAAGTGGGTGTCCGGATTTTCTAAAGCATTAACTTTTTGATTAGGGTTTTCATTTTGGATCAAAAAAGAGGCATATGCAACCGCCATAGGTAATGCACCCAAGCCATCTTTGCCAACAAAAAGTTGAGCATGTGGAACACGTCCAGAAAGAATATTTTTCTGCAAGTAAGATTTTAGGTGATTTTGCCCAATGATATCTTCAAAAGTCATCTAACAAATATAATTCAATTAATTCAAATGAAGTGATTTATAACCATTCATCAATGAAATTTATCGTTCAAATTTTTATACAAAATACCATTTTATCCACTCTTTTGAAATATGTATCTTTGGCCTTGAAAAATTTAAATAACCAATCACAATATTATCCTCTATGAGTACACTTAAAGATTTTAATTTTAAAGATAAAAAAGCCCTTATTCGTGTTGATTTTAATGTTCCACTCGATGAGAATTTGAACGTTACTGATGACACGAGAATTCAGTCTGCAAAAAATACCATTCTCAAAGTTTTGGAAGACGGTGGAAGTTGTATTCTTATGTCGCATTTGGGTCGGCCAAAAGCAAAAGAAAGCGAGTTTTCATTAAAAAACATTATTTCTAAGGCCGAAAATATTTTAGGCGTAAGTGTTTTATTTTCAGAGGATTGTATTGGAGACGAAGCCACTCAAAAGGCCAAGGACTTAAAACCAGGTCAAGTTCTTTTACTGGAAAATCTTAGATACTACAATGAGGAAAAACAAGGCGATTTGGCCTTTGCTGAAGCCTTATCAAAACTAGGGGATATTTATGTAAATGACGCTTTTGGGACAGCACATAGAGCTCATGCATCAACGAGTATAATTGCTCAATTTTTTCCAGGGAATAAATGTTTTGGTTATTTATTAGAACAAGAAATTATTAGCATAGACAAAGTGTTAACGTCTGGAGAAAAGCCAGTATTAGCAATTTTGGGTGGTGCAAAAGTATCATCAAAAATCACAATTATTGAAAACATCTTAGACAAGGTTGATCATCTAATTATTGGAGGCGGAATGTCATTCACATTTATAAAAGCCCAAGGGGGGGCAATAGGAGACTCTATTTGTGAGGACGACAAAATGGATTTGGCATTAGATATCTTACGTTTAGCAAAAGAAAAAAATGTCCAGCTTCATCTCCCTGTTGATGTCTTAGCTGCAGATGATTTTAGCAATTCAGCAAACACACAAGTTGTGGATATAACAGCCATTCCATCAGATTGGCAAGGTTTGGACTGTGGTCCAAAAAGCAAGGCTATTTTCCATGATGTTGTTCAGCAATGTAAAACCATCTTATGGAATGGTCCGCTGGGGGTTTTTGAGTTAGACACATTTTCTACAGGCACAAAAGCATTAGGAGATTCAATTGCAGAGGCTACACAAAATGGCGCTTTTTCTCTTGTAGGTGGTGGCGATTCTGTGGCTGCAGTTAAGCAATTTGGATTTCAAAACAAGGTGAGTTATGTGAGTACTGGTGGTGGCGCTATGTTGGAAAGTCTGGAAGGAAAAACACTCCCAGGAATTGCTTCCATAATCGAATAACATCTTTATGATATCAAAAAAGGGAATCACGTTTATTTTTCTTGTGTTGTTGAACTTGTCTTATTCGCAATCACAAATTTCTGATGAAACAGACTTAAAAATTATTATTGATACAACAGTGATTGAACTTCAAGATTACAAGAATGCAATACTTTTTGACAACCAGTGGCGGGCAGAATTTATTGATGATTCATTGTATGATTCTATAACAAAAATTGTAAAGGAAGAAACTTTCGAGAATATAGATTTTCAAGAACTATCTTCGGACACACTACGTGCAAGACTACAAGAACTTGATTCCAAAACACCATTTCATATAAGTTATAATCCCGCCCTAGAAACACTTATAAAAAAGCGCCTTAAACAACGAAAGGTGCTTTATGAAAGACTTATGAAGTTGAGTCAGTATTATTTTCCACTTTTTGAAGAAATTTTTGACAGAGAAGGGATTCCACTGGAGATCAAATACTTAGCTGTTGTTGAATCGGCATTAAGACCTGCTGCAAAATCTAGAGTTGGCGCCACTGGTCTGTGGCAATTTATGTTTTCAACTGGAAAATATTACGATTTAGAAGTTAGCAGTTACGTTGATGAACGTTGCGATCCAGTTCGATCAACAATTGCAGCGGCAAAATATCTAAAATCTTTATATAAGAGTTTTGATGATTGGGATTTGGCTCTCGCCGCCTACAATTCAGGACCAGGGAATGTTACAAAAGCAATTCGACGATCTGGAGGGTATAAAAACTATTGGAATATTCGGCCTTTTTTGCCAAGCGAAACGGCGGGATATTTACCAGCTTTTTTAGCAACAATGTATTTATTTGAGTATGCTCCTCAGCACGGATTTGATGTTTCAAGACATAAAATGCCATTAATAAAAACAGACACTGTACAAATTAAAAACATAATTAGTCTAAAACAAGTCAGCGAAGTTATTGATATTGATTTGGCAACATTAGAATTTTTAAATCCTTCTTACAAACTTGGAATAATTCCAGTTATAAAGAACAAAAATTATGTTTTAAGACTGCCTATTGAAACTATTGGTGCTTTTGTTAGTAATGAAGAGCAAATTTATGCTTACGCCCAAACAGAATTTGATAGACTTGAAAAGCCATTGCCGAAGTTCTATAAACTAGACACTAAAATAAGATACAATGTCCAACCAGGAGATTATTTAGGAAAGATTGCTAATAAGTTTCGAGTAAAGATCAGTCAAATAAAAAAATGGAACGATTTACGCTCAGATCAACTCAAAGCCGGTAGCCGATTGACAATTTTTACAAGAAGCCCTCAGAACTAGTCTTAGACAGACAGCAATTTTTGATATCAAACTAAGGAACTCTTTTCGAAAGATTTGAAAAAATAACCATACTTTTTTGTAGTAAATTCACAAAAATGGAACGATATTAGTGATGATGATTAAAAAATATTAACATGAAACTCTTCATAAACATTATAATTTTTGCCTTGGCCTTTTTTTCATGTAATGAAACGGCATCAAAAAAAGTATATAAACCACAATCGTCAGGAAACATAAACAGTCTTTTAGTTGTAGTTGACGATGATCTATGGGGCGCAAGTGTTGGAGAAGCTATTAGACGCCATATTGGATCAGAAATTTACGGACTTCCACAAATAGAACCACAATTTGATTTACGACAAGTTCCCAAATCTGTTTTTTCAGATTTTGTTCGAATGAATAGGACCGTCTTAAAAGTGCAACTTTCAAATGAAGACGATGTTAAGTTTTATACTAACCCCTATGCAAAACCACAAAAGATGATAGTGATAAGTGGCACATCGCGTAAAATCCTTGCAGAATTAATTGAGCAAAACTCTTCAAAAATTATAAGTGTACTTAAAAATGAAGAATTAAAGGAAAGACAACGGCGAATAAAAAAATCTTTATTCAACACAGCTGCTGTGGAAAAGACTTTAGGGGTCACATTAAATGTGCCGTCTGTTTATAGAATTGCTAAAAAAGAAAATGACTTTTTTTGGATTAGAAGAGACACAAAAACTGGGATCATAAACCTGTTGCTTTATAGTGTTCCATTACAAGAATTTAAATCTAAAGATGCATTTTCACAACGTGTTATTCAGCTTCGAGATTCTGTTGCAAAGCAACACATTCCAGGGCCAGTAGACGGAAATTTTATGACAACCGAAACGGCCTATACACCATTTTCATTTTTTACAGAAATTGCTAATACAAAAGTTTTGGAAACGAGAAGTTTATGGAAAATTGAAGGCGCATTTATGTCAGGCCCTTTTATTAATTTTTCTTTTGAAGATATAAAGAACAACCGATTGTTGGTGGCAGAAGGGTTCGTTTACACGCCTTCTGAACCAAAAAGAGATTATGTTTTTGAGCTAGAGTCGATTATAAAATCAATTACAATCCAATAAAAAAGTCCCAGAAATTCTGGGACTTTTTTATTTCTTTTCTTCCTCTTTTTTGTCGTCTTCGTCTTCTTTGCTAGCTTTCTTAAATTCTTTGATACCGCCACCTAATCCTCTCATGAGTTCAGGAATTTTTTTACCACCAAAAAGCAACAAAACAGCAAGAACAACAAGAACAATTTGCATTGGGCCAAAAGCCAGAGGTAATATATGTAGATCCATAATTTTTATATTATTGGACACAAAGTTAAGAATTATCCATTAATTAAAATGCCAAATCAAAAGATAAGTGGTAGAGTACTGTATCAATAGCACAATTTTTATTTAATTTTGTTTCAATGAAGTATTTAAAAACATCTGAAAAATCCAGAAAAAAGAAATTAACCAAAAAGCTATTACATAAATATCGATTGGTTGTTCTTAACGAGGACACTTTTGAGGAGCGATTTGCGATGAAGTTAACGCGCCTAAATGTTTTTATTTTTGGGTCATTGTTGGCATTACTTTTAATTGGCTTTACTACAGTTTTTATTGCATTTACACCAATTCGAGAATATATTCCAGGGTATACTTCTCCAACGCTTCAAAAACAAGCTATAGCTTTGGAGCGAAAAACAGACTCTCTTTTGCAACTAACCCGTATGAATGAAATTTATATGGCTTCAATAAAAGATGTATTAAGTGGTGAGGTTTCTTCTGAAACGATTAATAAAGATTCTATATACGCAGCATTGGCTGCTGAGGTCAACCCAGAAGATTTGAACCCCTCAAAAGCGGATTCAATTTTGAGAGAAAAAGTAGACAATGAGGATAAATATAATTTGTTTGAATCTGCACGCTCAGTAAAGAACTTTGTCTTTTTTCCACCCGTAAAAGGTACGGTAAGTTCAGGATTTAATATTAAAGAACAGCATTATGCTGTAGACATTGTAGTTCCAAAAAACACGCCCATAAAAGCAGCTGCAGATGGCCGTGTCGTACTCGCTTCTTGGACTTCGGATTCTGGCTATGTTATTATCATAGACCATGGAAATCAATTGCTTTCTGTCTATAAACACAACTCCTCTCTTACCAAAGCACAGGGCGATTTAGTAAAAGCGAGAGAGGTTATTGCGATTTCAGGTTCATCAGGGGAATTCAGTACTGGCCCCCATTTACATTTTGAGCTTTGGAATGACGGCACCCCTATAGACCCTATTGCATTTATAGATTTTTAGTTTAAATATGATATCAATTAAATCCTTTTTTGCCAAAATATTTGCCGCACATGTTACCAAAAAAATTAAGACATGGGCCTCAAAACCAATAGAAACTCAAGATAAAGTTTTTAAATCCCTGATTTCATCTGCAAAGCACACCACATTTGGGAAAGACCATCATTTTTGTAGCATTAAAAATCACGAAGATTTTGTAAAAAAAGTACCCGTAAGGGATTATGAAAATTTGAAATCTTATGTTAACCAAGTTGTCGAAGGGAAGCCTGACATTTTGTGGCCAGGAACACCACTTTATTTTGCTAAAACATCAGGTACAACATCTGGAGCAAAATACATTCCCATTACCACACCTTCTATAAAAGCACAGGTTGAAGCATCGCGTAATGCTATTTTGATGTACATCAATGAAACAGGGAACTCCAGTTTTGTAGATGGGAAATGGATTTTTTTGCAAGGGAGCCCAGTTTTAAGCGAAAAAAATGGCATCAAACTCGGTCGTCTTTCGGGCATTTCTGCGCATTATGTTCCTTCATATTTACTTAAAAATAGAATGCCTAGCTGGGAAACGAACTGCATAGAAGACTGGGAAACCAAAGTAGATGCTATTGTACAAGAAACCCTTAAAGAAAACATGACAGCCATAGCCGGAATTCCTTCTTGGGTACAAATGTATTTTGAGAAATTGGTACAAGAAAGAAAACAAAAGGTTGGTGAGATTTTTAAGAATTTTAATCTTTTTATTTTTGGCGGCGTCAGTTTTGAACCCTACCGCTCTAAATTTGAAAATCTAATTGGAAGAAAAGTAGATAGTGTTGAACTTTATCCTGCCAGCGAAGGGTTTTTCGCCTTTCAAGATCGACAAAATAAAAAAGGCATGCTATTGCAGTTGGACTCAGGAATTTTTTATGAATTTATTGAAGCAAACTCCTTTTTTGATGACAACCCAAAACGAATGACTTTAAAAGACGTAAAAATCGGGGTGAATTATGTCATTATAATTTCTACCAATGCGGGTTTATGGGCTTATAATATTGGCGATACCGTTCAGTTCACTTCGCTAGCACCATTTAGGATTATTGTTAGTGGAAGAATAAAACATTTTATATCAGCTTTTGGAGAACACGTTATAGCTAAAGAAGTAGATCAGGCACTAATTGAGGCTGTAAAAGGGACAAGTGCAAGAGTTACGGAATATACCGTAGCTCCTGAAATAAATCCAAAAGAAGGGTTGCCTTTTCACGAATGGTTTATTGAGTTTGAAAAAGAGCCAGAAGATTTTACTCAGTTTATTCAAAAAATTGATGAAACACTTCAAAATCAAAACAGTTATTACAAGGACTTAGTTCAAGGAAAAGTTTTAAGGCAACTTCAAATTACGAAGGTCAAAAAAGATGGATTTAAAGCATATATGAAAACCATCGGTAAATTAGGCGGACAAAATAAAATGCCCCGTCTTGCAAATGATCGAAAGATTGCAGATAGTTTAAATAAGCACAATCTTATCAAATAATGTATATTTGCCCTTGATGACATCTAGTACCACAAATAATAAACTTCACAGAACACGTGCACAAGAAAGCTCGCATGCTATTGAGCGCATGTATATTACTATGCGCCATTTGTTTAGTCGAGGTTTTTATAAGCCTATGGGAATTTCTGGGGCCACTTTAAGAGAAGCGCTTTTGTCGTTAAGACCAGAAATTTATGGAACCATTGCAGACGAAAAAGCAGAACTAGAGGGTCTTTTGTATGTTGTTGATCGTTTACCAATAGGAATAGAACAATGCTCACATGTAAATCTTACGAGCGCTGAAGGGTTTGGAGACTCCCATTTTGAGGTTATCGTCCCCACAAAACGCCGGCGTGATTGCTATAGGATAGATTTTGAGCAAATGAATATTGAAATCACAAGGGGACGTTCGGAGATTTATGATATTTTGACACACTTAACGTTTTTATATATTGAATCACACAAAATCGCTAAACAAGTCCTCATTGGTGAAAAAGGGAAAACCACCCGAGATTGGCAAAAACTTGAAAAAGCAATTCAGTCTAATAAAAAACTAAGTAAAAAAGACCGAGAAATTGCAGTGACACATACTGCTAATATATTGGGTCGTACTTTTGACGAAATCAATTCAGTATATAGCGCTTTTGCATCCCCACAGCAACCGGATCATTTTTTACATTTAATTTACTGGCTTGGTAAACTTGCAATTAATGAAATTGTAGATCACGACAAACGCATTGTTACTTTTACTCCTGTTTTGAGAGAACGTTTAGGACACCACATTCATGGAGAGCAATGGGCTAATGACATCAAAGAAAGTTTGTTAAAGCAAAACCTTATTGACCGCCCAATACACATTATTTCTTCAAATTTACACAGTGTTATGAATACGCTTTATGCGCAAAAGGCGTTACAGAAACTTTGTAAAGACAATGATATTTTTTCGATATACGAAGAATTAAGTGCAGACAAAAATACGGCTCTACGCAATAAAATTAAGGCTTTGGCGTTGAAGGAAGGAATGACATATATTGACGATAAATCAGGTACAAATATAGATGTTCAAGTTATAGACACAGCCAAAGTAGATTTTAAGTATAATTCAACTCTGAATTCACCAAAAAAAGCCGAAAACTCCCCAGTCATTATAGTAATGGACTATGCCTTTGGCGAACAAGCTTATGAAACCATTGACGAATTGTTAAAGCCATTTAAAACCAAATCAAAAACCTATTTTCTGAATGTTGAATCTATTTCTGTTATGGGGAAAGCAGGGATTTTGGAAGGAGAAAAAGGCGATATAATGATACCATCTGCGCATATATTTGAAGGAACAGCAGATAATTATCCTTTTAAAAACGAATTGAAAAAAGAAGATTTTAATGACCAAGGTGTTGATGTTTATGAAGGAACAATGGTAACAGTTTTGGGAACATCTCTACAAAACAAAGAACTTTTAAAGTTTTTTCATGAATCTACTTGGGAGGTCATTGGTTTGGAAATGGAAGGGGTTCATTATCAAAAAGCAATACAATCGGCTTCCAAAATTCGGAACAGCATTTCACCAGAGGTTAAGGTGCGTTATGCCTATTATGCTAGTGATAATCCATTGGAAACAGGAAGCACATTGGCTTCAGGAGGACTAGGCCTTACAGGTGTAAGACCAACATATGTAATAACACATCAAATTTTAAAACAAATAATAAATTAATCCACACGATAATGAGTACTACTAACACTCCACAACCATCAGAAGAAGTTGACTTAGGGCAGCTTTTTAAAATGATTGGAAATGCATTCCATCGCTTATTTCAGTTTATAGGGTCAATTTTTAACAAACTTTTTTTGGCCTTTGTATGGCTTGTGTTTTTTATAAAAAAACGCGCCGTTGTTTTATTAATTGCAGCTGTAGCTGGTTTAGCGCTAGGTTTTATTTTAGACAAAACCTCACCACCAACGTACAAATCCTCAATAACAGTAAAACAAAATTATGCAACTGGGGAAAACCTATATGGATCTATTGATTATTATAACAGCCTATTAAAAGATGAAGATTATGAGGTTTTGGGGCACGTTTTAGGATTAGAAAAAAAGGCCTCTGAAGAGATTATAGAGGTGGAGATTGAACCCATTATTACCGATAATGATCGCGTTGTGATGTTTGACAAGTACATAAGTGGATTAGATTCTTTGGCAGCCTCTAAAGTAGAATATGATGTGTTTGTAAAAAACATTAAAGACTACAAGCATCAGCTGCAGCAAATTAGCATCAAGTCCAAAACTAGAGCCAATTTTAAAAATGTGTTTGACAATGTTATTGGAGACATAAATGCGAACACATTTTTTGTAAATGAACAAGCAAAAGATTTAGCGGAGCTAAACCAACAAAAAGTGGCTTTAGAACAATCTTTAGCGCAGTCTGATTCTTTGCAACGTACCTATAAACGTGTTTTGGAACAGCAAATGGAATCGAAATCCACTTCCGAAACTTCCATAACATTTGAGGGGAATAATGATAAAAACAAAACCCGTGAGTTTGATCTTTATAAAAACGATATAGAATTACGCCGAGAAATTGTACAGATTGAGCGAAATTTAAAAGATAAACAAAATATTGTTGAAATTATTTCTGGTAAGCAGTATAGCGGATTTGTTGATGATACACAAGAATTATTAGGATTAACACTAGGCAAAAAACTCTATTACTCAGTAGTATTTACGATTTTAGCTTTTGTTATTCTTTTTGGGCTTGAATTTTTAAAGTTTTTAGAAAAATACAAGCCGGAGTAAATAGGCTCATTAATATACAAAAAATGGAGGTATTTAAAACCACTATAGAGGGCTGCATTGTTTTATCTCCCACGCTGTTTTCAGATGACAGAGGGCACTTTTTGGAGTCTTATAAAAAGACATTAATAGACGATTTTTTAGGCCACGAAGTGGAATTTGTACAAGAGAATGAGTCCTTTTCTTCCAAAGGGGTCCTTCGGGGATTACATTTTCAAAAAGGGGTTTATGCACAAGCAAAATTAGTTCGTGTTGTACAGGGCGCTGTTTTGGATATCGCTGTCGATTTGCGATTAAAATCGCCAACATACGGTCAACATTTTTCTATAGAACTGTCTTCAGAAAATAAAAAGCAATTATTTATTCCTAGAGGGTTTGCGCATGGGTTTGTAGTGCTTAGTGATACCGCTTTATTTTCCTACAAATGTGATAATTATTATAACAAATCATCTGAAAGTGGGATCATTTATAATGATCCGACACTAAATATTGATTGGAAATTTCCTCATGACCAATTACATCTGTCTAAAAAAGATTTAGAACTTCCTCAATTTAAATCTTTTAAGCTATGATTAAAATTTTGGTAACAGGGGGTAATGGGCAGCTCGCCCAATGTTTAAAGGATGTTGTCATAAACGACAATGAATTAAATGTTGATTTCCAGGACCTTCCAGTCTTAGACATTACCAATAAGCAACAACTAGAGTCATATTTTTCAAAGAATGAATTAGATTATTGTATCAATTGTGCAGCTTACACCGCCGTCGATTTAGCAGAAGAGCAAAGCGATTTGGCCTATGCGGTTAATGCAGAAGGTCCAAAAAATTTGGCTGAGGTTTGTAAGAAATACCAGGTTAAGCTCCTTCATATCTCAACAGATTTTGTGTTTGACGGTAAAAAGCAAACACCTTACATAGAAACGGATATGCCTAATCCACTAGGGGTTTATGGCGTGAGCAAATGGCAAGGCGAACGCTACATTCAGGGGGCTATGCAGGATTATTTTATCATACGTACGTCGTGGCTGTACTCTGAATATGGAAATAATTTTATGAAAACCATGTTGAGGTTATCAGAAACACGAGATGAAATTAGCGTAGTGTCTGATCAAATAGGTGCGCCCACATATGCAGGAGATTTGGCTGAGGTTTTGATAAAAATTATTTTATCTTCGTCCACAAATTATGGGATTTACCATTACAGTAATTCAGGCGCTATTTCGTGGTATGATTTTGCGGTAGAAATTTTTAAGCAGTTTGGCAAGAAAATTTATGTGAAACCCATCAAAACAGAAGATTATACAACTGCAGCCAAGCGGCCAGAGTATAGTGTTCTAGATTTCAATAAAACTAAAAATACGTTTCAAATTTCAACGACTAATTGGTTACCAGTTTTGAAGAAAACAATTAATCAGATAGACTAGTGCATTAATAAAAAGTTATCGAATAAAAAACTGTTATAACACATTTCTAATTTAAATTAAGCTAAGACACTTACTTATAATTTTGCAAACAAAAAAGAAAAATATTAAGGCGACAGTTTTTTATTCAATAGGCACTTTGGGATCTAAAGTTGTATTGTTTGCAATTGTACCTTTTCTTTCTTTTTTTTTAGAGACTAAAGATCTTGGTCAATACGATTTAATTTTAGTTTCTATCACTTTTATCACTCCACTGATAACTATTCAGATTTCAGATGCTTTATATCGCTTTTTATTAGATTCTGATGACGAGGCTTACCAAAACCAAATTATTAGTACAGTTTTGGGTTCAATACTGATTGGTTATGCATTGTTTTTATGTATAATATTTTTAATTAACAAATGGTTGGATTTTGAATATATTGTAGAATTTGTTTTTCTTCAATTATGCTCATGTTTTTATGTTTTCGTACAACAATTAGTTAGAGGGTTAAAAAAAAACAAATGGTACGCATTTATGGGTATTTTAAATGCTTTATTTCTTGTTATTTTGACATCTCTATTTATAAACTTAACTAACCTAAAATTAAAAGGTGTTTTATATGCTTTAGTTTTTGCTCAATCAACTACAATCTTCATAACGCTTTTACATACTAATATTTATAGAAGACTTACGCTAAATTTATTTGATTTTAACACAATTAAACAACTAGTTAATTACTCATGGCCCCTACTTCCTAATGCATTAAGTTGGTGGTTAATTGATTTGGGGAACCGATACCTAATTTTATTTTATTTAGATGATGCAAGTAATGGTATTTACGCTGTTGCTGCAAGATATGCTGGTATTGTGGCAATAATAAATACAATCTTTATTTTAACATGGCAAGATTTCATTATTTCTTCTAAAGAAGATATACGGAACAACATATCCAAGCCGTTTAATAGCTTTATGGTTTTTGAACTTTCATTAATTGCTTGTTTTACGACTGTTTCAAGTGAAATTGTTCAGTTTACAACCTATTATGGATATCATGATGCAGGTAAATATCTTCCGATATTATTTCTTTCATCTGGAGTCGCAGGGCTTTGTGGATATTTTGGAGCAATCTACTTAAGGGATAAAGACACTATTGGAGCTTTTAAAACAACAATTATAGGAGCGATAGTTAATCTTATGTTTTGTATATTTTTTATTAATATTTTGGAATTGTATGCAGTGGCGTTAGGCTCTTTAATAGGTTTTCTTGCAACTTTATTGTTGAGAATTCGTTATTTTAAAGTATTGATTAACAAAAAAAAAGCAACAATATATCTGTTTACTTTTATTATAATCTTTATTCAACAGCTTTTTTTCAATAATAATTGTATTTCATTGTTTTTATTAATATTTACATTTATTGCTTTTTTAAGTTACAATAGAAAAACTATAAAATCAATAAAAGAAGTTATACTAAAAAATAAATAAAATTTACATGAAATATGCACTTTTAAAACATACACAAGAAAACTTAGGTTTGGTAAATATTGGAGATCACATTCAAAGCTGTGCTGCAGAACAGTTTCTTCCTCAAACAGATTTTTTCGTTGACAGAGAGCGTTTGAACACCATTGGTTATGATATTGCTAAAATAATTATGAATGGGTGGTTTACTGACTCACCTGAAAATTGGCCACCAAACCCAAATTTAATCCCATTCTTCATTTCTTTTCACATGCAGCCAAGCAGCGCCAAAATCATTTTAAGAAAAAAGGAAAATGTTGACTATTTAAAAAAGCACTCTCCTATTGGTTGTAGGGACTACAAAACGTTAGAACTTTTACAAGAAAAAGGAATTGATAGCTACTTTAGTTTTTGTCTAACAACGACCTTAGGTAAAAACTATAAAACTAACAAGAAAACTAATGAAATATATTTAGTTGACTTACTTTATAGTTATGACCGTTCAATTTTGTCAAAGATTAAACTTAGACATGCTTTAAAACAGTTTTCCTTAAGAAAGCTAAAGAAGTTAAAAGATTTTTTTAACCCCAAAGCCAGAATTGAGGACTTTATACCAGATGAGGTTATCAGTAAAGGTATTGTTGTTAATCATTATGTCAGTTCTGAATTATCAAATGAAAAGTTATACAAAATCGCCAAAACATATATCAAGAATTATTCTAGTGCGAAACTAGTAATAACATCACGAATTCACTGCGCCTTACCCTGTTTAGCATTAGGCACTCCAGTTTTATTTTTAATGGAAGGTCTTACAGATGAAAGTCTACACATGTCTAGATTTAGAGGGATTTTAGATCATATAAATATATTAACGAATCAAACTAAAGAGGAATTTGAAAAGCATTTTGGATCAAAGATGAATGTTTATTCTCCAAGTGAAATAGATTGGGACAATCCACCACAAAACCCAAAAACATTTGAACCTTTATCTAGAAAACTAATAGAACGATGCGAAAAATTTATCAAATCATAACTGAATAAAAAATGACATTTGCAAAACACAAATTTTTATTTATTTCTATAGCAATTATTACTGTTTTCCTTGGAATTTGTTCCTCTTTTTTTCTGCCGGAAAAGTACTATTATGACGCAAATTTGATAGCTTTAGATCCATATAATGAAAAGGGTTTAATTGGAAGCTATCCGTTTTCTATGTGGTTTTACGAAAACTCAAATCTCAATAAACTTAGTTATCCATTAATTGCTTTGGTTCAATTAACAATAATTTTTTATCTCATAAAAAAAATAGGAATTCCTAGGATATTTAATAAACTTTATTTGAGAAACCTAATAATGTGGCTTTCACTTATAATTTTAGCAGTGTACCTATCAATACCTTCAAAAGAGTTTATTAATCTAATATACATTTCATTTATCGTTTTTATTTTTAAGTCTTCAATCAAGTTTAATTTAAAACTAATCATAATTTTTTTGATGTTCTTATTCTTTGGTGCTTGGTTTAGAGCTTATTATGCTCTTATTCCTGTATTGGCAATAGGGATATCAGGTTTAATTAAAATAAAAATTCATAACAGAGTTTTTTTTAACATTTTGACAGGACTCTTGATAGCCTGCTTTTTTTCATTAAGCTATGGTTTTATTAAAGGTAAGTTTATGTCTGAGGGAGCGAGGGAAGCGCTAAATTTTAAGAGGTTAGGAAGGGAAGATTCGCAAACACTAATTTTGTCTCCCATAAAGACTGACAACTTTATTGGAGAAAGTGTAGGAATTTTTTATGGTTTTTTTTCGGTTAACATTCCAGTTAATGGACTAAAATTTTTCTATAAGCCCCAGGTTTTAGCATTTGTTTTTTGGCAGCTTATTTTGTTTATTTATATACTATATAACTATAGTCAATGTCTGAGTCAACCGAGGCGATATAAAAATGAGCTTTGGGTTTTTCACTTTATTATATCATATTTTATAATTCAAGGAGTTTTTGAGCCGGATTTAGGATCTGCTATCAAGCATAAACTAGGGGTTTTACCATTGATTTATTTGGCAATATATTATGATCAAAATTTATTAAATATTTCAGGTAAAAAGAATAGATATGTTATCAAAATTTAAAAATAGGATTCGAAAGGCATATCAAATTCACTATGATTTTATTTTGGGTGTATTAGCAAGCTCTTTGGTTTTTATCAAGCCAGCAACAGCACTTATTTTTCTTTTTGTATTAATAAATTTGATTTTTTTAAAAAAAATACATTTTGATAAACAAATTAAGATCTGTTCTATAATAATTGCTACTCCTTTAATTTTTCATTTATTTTTCTTATGGAATAACGAAAGTATTTTTGAAGGTATAAAACATTTGGAGAAATATTTAGTGATGTTTTTTTTCCCATTATTAATTGTTGGTCAAAACATTAAAATATCAATAAACAAAATATTTAAGGTCTATTCTATAAGTTTTACATTACTGTTAATTATTGGACTGACTTTTCATGTTATAATTAATCATGACCTATTCTCAGACTATTTACAAGGGGTTTTAGTATGGCAAATGGGCTATAAGTTCGCTAATAGTCTAAATACACATGCACCAGCACTAAATATGCATGTTGCATTTTTGGTTGTAGTTAACTTTTATTTATTATTAAAGGATACAACCCAAAACAGGAATTATTCAGTGTTGATTTACAGATTTATTTTGTTTTTTTCGTCAATTCTAACATTGTTTATTTTAAACACGCGCGTAGCGATGTTAAATGCCTTCTTGGGACTATTGTTGGTTACATATTTAGAGCTAAAAAATAAATTTAGAAAATTAATCTTATTTCTCAGTGGAACGATAATTATAGTTGGATTTTCGTTCGCAATATTTTTGGTAAAATTTCCATATATAATAAACAAATACTCCTTAGTAACATTTAAACACATGGATAAAATTGGAAATTTAGATGATATTGAAAACCCAGAAAAAGAGGTTTACAGCGCATTAGTCACACGTCTTAGTATATGGAAAACAACAATTGATTTATCAAAACGAAATTTGCTCATAGGGGTTGGTGCTGCAGATGGAAAAAAAAGACTTTTTAAGGCTTACAAAGACACAAATCAAATTTTTTTAGAAAAACATAGTTTTCCTGTTCACAACCAATATTTAGATTTTTTATTAAAGTTTGGTATTTTAGGATATGTTTTCACACTGGCTTATATGATAAACATATATTTCATAGCAAACCAAACTAAAGTAACACTAGCTTATTTCTTTTTTATTCTTTTTTCAACATCTAATCTCACCGATGACTTTCTTATAAGATTTGATGGAATTATTTTTAGCGCATTTTGGGTAAGTGTTTTCTTGAGTCAAAAATCCTTTACTCATTTAAATAAACCCTTTCTAAATTATTAAAGTTTTTGTTGCTATTAAAATAATCTTTAACTCTTAAAAAGGCATTTTCGCCAAGTTTCAAACGAAGATTTTTATTTCTTAACAAATCTATAAATTCTTTTGCTTCTTTATGATTTTCAAATAAAAACCCAGTTTCTCCGTGTTTTACGACATCCTTATTACCAATAACATTTGTTGCTATAACAGGTTTTTTTAATGCCATAGCTTCAAGTGGAGCAATAGGCAACCCTTCCCACAGTGACGTTTGCATATAAATGTCAATATCATTTAATTTTTCTATTCCTTTTTGCCTGTCCATAAACCACCCAGTAATAGTAATATTTTTAGCAGTTAATTGTTGTCTTAGATCTCCATCACCAATCCATAAAAATTCAATATCAGGATTCATTATTGCAATTGTATTAAATAGCTTTGGATTTCTAGCGAATGTTATTCTACCAAGAATTCCTATGGTAATTCTTTCTCTGTTTTGTGAGTTTGTAATTTTGTTAATTTTTGAGAAATTAATACCGTTTCTTATTAAATAAGCTTTTCCAAATTTTTTTGCATAACTAAATTCTGTATCTCCACACGCAATAGTGCTACCGCCAATTTTTGCAAAACATTTTTCAATGCAATAAAAAACCTTTTGTTTTAACTGCGGAATATCTTTTTTTAGAAATGAATATCCATGTGGGGTATAATAGATTTTTGCCCTGGAAAAAGAGAATAAGTAAGCTAGCTTACCAATAACACTCATTTTTGAGGAGTGTAAATGAATGACATCAGGCTTAAGGCTAACAATTTGCTTGGTTAAAAAAACTAAAGTTTTAAAGTCTTCAAACAGTGATATTTTAGAGCTCATCGATTTTGGAATTAAGTTGATGTTTTCATGAAAATGTTGCCTAACCATGCTAGGAACAATTTCAGGCCTGTTATCACTATAAATAATTGTCGTATTTATATTATCTTTTTTACCAAAATAACTTGTTAAATCTATAAAATAACTGTAGACACCTCCGCCAAGTGCCTCAACAATATGTACAACTTTTGTCATAGAAAATAAATTAATCACGACAAAGTTATGTTTTTACATTTTATATTCTATATTTGATTATGGTATATTTGATAAATAGTTGATTTAATTGGGTTCTATATTAATCACTGGCGCTGCAGGCTTTTTAGGGTCACATCTCTGTGATCGCCTTATTGCTGAGGGCTTTCGGGTTATTGGGATGGACAACTATATTACTGGAGATCAAGACAATATATATCATCTTTTTAAGCACCCCAATTTTGAGTTTATAGAACATGATATTACGAATTATATAGATATCGCCCAAACTATAGATTATATCTTACATTTTGCTTCTCCTGCTAGCCCTATTGATTATCTTAAAATTCCTATTCAAACGCTAAAAGTGGGCTCGTTGGGCACACATAATTTATTAGGACTCGCCAAAGCCAAAAATGCTCGTATTCTAATTGCCTCTACCTCAGAGGTCTATGGCGATCCGCTTGTACATCCACAGCCAGAAGATTATTTTGGTAATGTCAGCGCTATTGGCCCTCGTGGTGTTTATGATGAAGCCAAGCGCTTTCAAGAAGCCCTTACTATGGCTTATCATCGTTTTCATGGCATTGACACCCGAATTGCTCGAATTTTTAACACCTATGGCCCTCGAATGCGCCTGAATGACGGCCGAGTAATTCCCGCATTTATGGGACAGTCGCTTAGAGGGGAGGACCTTACTGTATTTGGAGATGGCAGCCAAACCCGTTCATTCTGTTATATTGATGATTTAATTGAAGGGATTTATCGACTGCTTTTTAGCGACTATACATTGCCTATTAATCTTGGAAATCCAGATGAAATTACCATTTTAGAATTTGCAGAAGAAATATTAGCACTCACTAACACCAATAAAAAAATAAAATATAAACCTCTGCCTAAAGATGACCCATTAAAACGCCAACCTGATATTAGTTTAGCAAAAAAAATATTAAATTGGATGCCTAAAGTCAAACGAATTGAGGGCATGAAAAGGACATTGGAGTATTTTAGAACATTACCTGAATCAAAACTTTTTAAAGTCGATCATAAAGACTTTTCTAAACACATCAAACGCTAGTGAGCAGTTTTAGACAAGGCCGTTATTCGTGGCTGATTAAGCCTATTTTCTACATCATTGATCTTATAATAATTAATGTTGTGGCACAGCTATGGCTCTCCTCTCAAATCTCTGATTCTAGGTTTTTGCTACTTATTTCAGTAGGCTGGATAATAACAGCTTTAATCTCAAAATTTTACGAAGTTCATCGTTATTCTAGTGTTGTTCGTGTATTCAATTTAATTATACGACAAGTACTGTTTTTCACATTGTTAATGTTTGCCTGTGTAGGCATTTTTCCTCAATACAATATCAACCCAACACAAGTCCTAAAATATATTCTTGTTTGTTTTACCCTTATTTCTTTTTTTAAATACACGCTATTTTTTCTTTTAAAGCACTACCGAGCATACCTAAAAGGCAATACACGAAAAACAATAATACTTGGAGATAGTAAACAAGCAAAAAACCTTGAAGAATTTTTTAATAGTACTCCAGAATCTGGTTTTATCAACACCAAAGTTGTTTCTTTTAAAAACAGAGCATCAGTAGATTTAACTGTTCTTTTTGAATATATAAAAAACGAGGGTATTGATGAGATCTATTGCTCACTTTCAGAACTGGACTCCAAGGACGTCAAAGTCATTACAAAATTTGCAGATAATAATTTAAAAGTGGTCAAATTTGTCCCAGAGCAAAACACTGTTTTAAATAAAGACTTAAAACGTGATTTTTATGGTCTTGTTCCTATATTAGAGTTTAGGTCTATTCCTTTGGATGATTCTTTTAACTTGGCGTTAAAACGAATTTTTGATCTTATTTTTTCATTATTGGTCATTGTCTTTATCATGTCTTGGCTGACCCCTTTGCTTGCTATTCTAATCAAGTTGGAGTCCAAAGGCCCTGTATTTTTTACACAACAACGAAATGGTTACAATTACAAAACATTCAATTGTTTTAAATTTCGTTCGATGGTTCCAAATAAAAAAGCAAATATCATACAAGTCTCAAAAGAAGACAATCGTATTACTAAAATTGGAAAAATTATTCGTCAAACAAGTGTCGACGAACTTCCACAGTTTTTTAATGTTTTTATTGGTGATATGTCTGTTGTTGGTCCTCGCCCTCATATGCTGAGTCATACAGAAATGTATGCCAACAAGGTTGATAAATTTATGGTGCGTCACTTTGTAAAACCAGGGATTACAGGACTGGCGCAAGTGAGCGGATATAGAGGAGAAGTGGAGACGGACAAGGATATTATTGGCCGTGTAAAATATGACATTTTTTATATTGAAAATTGGTCCTTACTTTTGGATCTCAAAATTATTATTCAAACCATAATTAAGGCCATCAAGGGCGACGAAAAAGCATATTAACCAATGAACGTTTTAGTATTAGGATCAGGAGGAAGAGAACATACATTTGCATGGAAAATTGCACAAAGCCCTTTGTGTAACGATTTGTATGTAGCACCAGGCAACTCAGGGACTTTGTCTGTTGCCACAAATTTAGATATTTCAGTAACTGATTTTGAAGGCATCAAATATGCAGTTTTAAACCACAACATAGAAATGGTTGTTGTGGGCCCAGAAGACCCTTTGGTAAATGGTGTGCATGATTTCTTTTTAAATGATGATGCCTTGAAAGATGTTGCCGTAATTGGCCCTCAAAAAGCTGCTGCTACACTAGAAGGAAGTAAAGAATTTGCTAAAGAATTTTTATTTCGCCACAATATTCCCACAGCGGCCTATCAAAGTTTTACAGCCAATGATCTTGAAAAAGGGTTTTCTTTTTTAGAAACACTTTCACCACCTTATGTTTTAAAGGCCGACGGGCTTGCCGCAGGGAAAGGCGTTCTTATTATTGATAATCTTGAAGAAGCAAAAGCTGAACTAAAAAATATGTTAGTTGATTCCAAGTTTGGCGCCGCAAGCACCAAAGTTGTTATCGAAGAATTTTTGGATGGGATTGAATTGAGTTGCTTTGTGCTCACAGACGGACTACACTATAAAATTTTGCCCACAGCAAAAGATTATAAACGCATTGGAGAGGGGGATACAGGGCTTAACACAGGCGGTATGGGCGCTATTTCTCCAGTGCCTTTTGCTGATGAAATATTATTATCCAAAATTGAAGAGCGTATTGTAAAACCAACAGTTGAAGGCCTAAAAAAAGACAATACACCATACAAAGGGTTTATATTTATTGGACTCATTGTGGTCAACAACGAGCCATTTGTTATAGAATATAATGTACGTATGGGCGATCCCGAAACAGAAGCTGTTTTACCAAGAATTAATACAGATTTGATGGAGATTTTTATAGCTATAAAAAATCAAAATTTGAATACAATTAATTTAGAAATCAATCCGCAAACAGCAACTACTGTTATGCTTGTTTCAGGGGGTTATCCAGAAGCCTATGAAAAGGGCAAAATAATATCTGGGCTTGAGAATGTCAAAGATGCGCTCGTTTTTCATGCTGGCGCAAAACATAACAATGATGAGGTTGTGACGTCTGGAGGTCGAGTCATGGCTGTTACAGCGTTTGGAGCTGATTATAAAAATGCTTTAGAAAAAGCCTACACTGAGGTTTCAAAAATAAATTTTGAAGGCATGAATTTTAGAAAAGATCTAGGATTTGATCTATAAAAATGAATGTGAGGAAATACTTTTATCCTCTTCATTATTGTCATTAAATGACTTAAGTTGTTGCATCCAATAGGTAAAGCTTACTATAAGAATAACCAAGAATATCCACGTCACAAGATTGGCAATCCACCAATTTTCGAGTTCCGTTTCTCTTAAGACATTAAAAGGAACGAACAATACGGTTTCAAAAAATTCCTGGATACCTGCAAAAAAATCTTTCATGATGTATTTTTAAAAAATTTATCATTTTGTGCTTCCGCACAGAATAATCTTATATTTACGTTGCAAATATAAGCAACACATCAAATGATTACAAGCTTTTTTAAAACATCTAAACCATCGCACTATATCATCTTTTTATTTTTGCTTGTGAGTGTTTTTGTTTTTCAACGCTTTGATACGTATCAAACAGACGCATTACCAGTAAGTTATCTTAAAGAATTCTTTGCTTTTATTATATTTTTTATAGCATTATTTGTCTTTGTCTTTGTCATCACAAAAAATGATTTAACTCAAAATAATAGCTTTGCGGCATTTTATTTGTGTTTGTTTTTCGTGTTGCTGCCAAAATCGCTTTCAAATCATTCTATTTTACTTTCAAACCTTTTTATTTTATTGAGTTTTAGACGCATTTTTAGCTTGAAAAGCAACACTAACATTAAACGTAAATTATTTGATTCAGGATTTTGGATTGCGTTAGCCACAATTTTTTATCCTTTAGCGGGACTGTATTTTATTCCCTTAATTTTTTCAATTTTACTTTTATCTTCAGGTGTTTTAAAGAATATTTTTACTGTTTTTTTTGGGATTATTTCTATTGGGCTTTTGGCATCGATTCACAATATTATTTTTTATGATGAATTAAAGTTTTTACATAGATTATTACCCCATATAAGTTTAGATTTTTCAGCTTTTAATGATGTATTGCTAGTGCTTTCTGTAGCTTTGCTAATCACCTTGGCATTTTGGGCAACGTTTAGTCTTTTCAACATCATGATGCTTAAAGTCAGCAAAACACGTTTTACTTTTATGATGTTGTTTTTTGCAATTCTTCTTGGAATTATAATTCCTATTTTTTCCCCAACTAAAACAGAGGCACCCTTTGTTTTTTTACTTTTCCCATTAGCAATCCTAATGGCAAATTTTACAGAACACGAAAATTCTCAATGGATGTCAAATCTTATGGTTATTGTGATTTTGGGTCTTGCCCTAACCAAAATAGGATTCAATATTCAGAGCTGCCTTCAACTATAACAAAAGAATTGCATTATATTTGCAGCATAAATAATATAACTATGTTTTCGAATAAAGCCAATTCAATTTTTCAAGACGTTATTGCTACATACAAGGTCAAAAATACTGTAGACCAACCTTTTGAAAATAAGTATGATAAAAATGAAGATTTAATAGCACATTTGCTCTATAGAAAATGTTGGATTGATACCGTACAATGGGCATACGAAGACATTATTCGTGACCCCAATATTGATCCTGTAGCGGCTTTAAAATTGAAGCGTATGATTGATGCCTCAAATCAAGATCGTACCGATACGGTTGAATACATCGATAGTTATTTCTTGGACCTTCACAAAAATGTACATCCAAAAAGCAATGCCAAAATCAATTCTGAAAGCCCCGCATGGGCCATAGATCGTCTTTCTATTTTAGCTTTAAAAATTTATCATATGCATTTGGAAACCGTCCGTGAAGATGCAACGGATACACATAAAGTAGCATGTCAAAAGAAGTTAGACACATTGCTAGAACAAAGAGAAGACCTTTCTATAGCCATAGACGATCTTTTAAAAGATATTGCAAATGGCGATAAATACATGAAAGTGTACAAACAAATGAAAATGTACAACGACGACGAATTGAACCCTGTTCTAAGAGGCGTAAAATAAAACAGTTATTTGCAAGGCACTGCAAAACATATACTCATCATTCGATTTTCGTCTCTAGGAGATGTTGCAATGATAGTGCCTGTTGTAGCCGCATATACAAAAGCCTATCCAAAGCATAAAGTTTCTGTACTCACCAAAAAACAATTTGCTCCTCTTTTTGCTCACCTGAGCAGTGTTGAGGTTATCCCTGTTGATTTCAACATTGACTATAAAGGAGTTTTTGGACTCATACGCCTTTCAAAAATAATTAAAACATTAAAAATAGATGCCATTGCAGATCTGCACAATGTGTTGAGAACCAAAGTATTGCACTTTTTGCTATCAACGCATAAATGGAGTGTTTTAGACAAAGGGCGTACAGAAAAAAAACAATTAATAACAGGCACAATTTTTAGACCATTACGTCCAATGGTCGAACGCTATGCCGATGTGATTCGTAAATTAGGATTTGACTTTTCTTTAGAAAACCCTAGTTTCCCAAAAACCAATTCACTTTCAAAAAATATAGAAACAGTATTAAAAAACAGTGCTCAACCCTATATTGGAATTGCACCGTTTGCAGCATATGCTTCAAAAACATATCCATTTAAAAATATAAAAAATTTAGTAAAAATTCTTTCTGAAAAAAGTGGAACTGTAATTTTATTTGGAGGCGGTCAAGAAGAGATCAAAAAGCTCAATGTTTTGGCTGAGGCATATGATAATGTAATATCTGTTGCTGGACAACTCTCAATCGATGAAGAATTGCAATTGATGTCGCACCTAAAAGCTATGTTAGCGATGGATTCAGGGAATGCACATATGGCTGCCATGATGGGCATCAAAGTGCTGACATTGTGGGGAGTTACTCACCCCTATTCTGGGTTTAAACCTTTTAATCAACCCCTAGAAAATTGTTTGTTAGCTGATAAAGAGCAATTTCCAAAAATCCCAACTTCAGTGTATGGAAATCATTATCCGAAGGGCTATGAAAAAGCAATTGCATCAATTTCAGAAGAATCTATTGTAGAAGCGGTTAAAAAAGCGCTTTAAATATCATCAAAATCAATAAAAATTTTAGAGGATGTTGGCACCGCTTGACAGCTTAGCACCAATCCTTCTGCTACTTCACTATCGGTAAGTACACTATTTTGACGCATTTCTGCAGACCCTTCAGTTATTCTACAAATACAGCTACTACATACACCACCTTGGCAGGAGTATGGGACATCTAAATTTTGCTTCAAGGCCGCTTCCAAAATAGTATGATCAGGGTTCATGGTGAAAACCTCAGTTTCATCGTCAACAAGAATGGTGGTTTCAACCTGTCCATTATTAGAAATAATTTTCTCATCATTTAATGGTGTGGTTGCCGCTGTAAAAAGTTCAAACAAAATTTTACTTTCAGCAACACCATTCTCAATGAGAACCTTTTTAACAGTTTGAATCATAGCCTCTGGACCACATAAATAATAGGCAGAAGATGTTTCTAAATCATTCAGATTTTTTAGAATATAGTTTGTATTTCCTTTGTCAATTCTACCGAAAAGAGCATCATCACTTTGCGTTTGACTGTATACATATTGTAGCAATAATCTATTGGGATACTGCGCTTTAAGCTCTAAAAATGTTTGTAAGAAAATAGTGTCTTGCGGTGTTTTATTTCCATATACAAGAATAAATTTCTGTGTATCACCAGATTCTAAAACAGTTTTAAGAATGCTCATTATTGGAGTTATTCCACTACCAGCAGCAAAAGCAACCAAAGTGTTTTGATGGTCTGAATTTGGAATAAATGTAAAGCGACCATTTGGAGGAGCAACCTCTAAAACATCTCCAACTTTTAGGTCCTGATTTACAAAAGTTGAAAACAAACCTTTTTCAATTTCTTTAATTGTAATTGTCAAATCGCCACTAAAAGGACTTGAACTTATAGAATAATCACGACGCACCTCTTGGCCGTCAATTTTAGTTTTGAGTGTAAGGTATTGACCTGCTACAAAACTAAAAGTAGTTTTTAAATTTTCAGTGACATCAAAACTTATGCTTACAGCTTTTGAAGTTTCGCGATGTATTGATTTTATGGTTAGAGAATAAAATGTTGCCATTTGCTAATTTTAAAAGACAAAAATACTAAAGTTTAGAATGGAAATTTTGTTAATATACCGCCAAAATTTATATTTTCATTTAAATCATCCATGCTGAAATTATACTAAATCCAGATAAAAAATTAGTTTTATTCAAAAAGATGAGTATTTTTACAAACTTTGTATACAATTTACAGAGCATTTTAAGTTATAAATAAACAAAAAAACGTCCCACAATTGAGATGCACATTTAAACATATTCTGAGTTTTGTAATCTTTATTTCGATTTTTTCTAGTTGCTCCCGCAAAAAAGATAAATTCCTCAATCGTAATTGGCATTCTTTAAATACAAAATATAATGTGTTGTATAATGGAAATTTAGCGCTTAAAGCTGGTCTAAAAGAAATAGAAGAATCATACAAAGATAATTATTGGAAGATTTTACCTGTTGAGCGCCTTATTATTTCTGACGAATTTTCAACAGAAAGAGAAAAGCAAAATCCAAATTTTGATCGTTCAGAAGAAAAAGCGGTCAAGGCCGTTCAGACTCACGGAATGAACATTAAAGGAAAAGAAAAAAACTCTCAAATTGATAAGGCCTATATTCTCTTAGGACAGACACGTTATTTTAGTGGGCGCTTTATTCCAGCTCTTGAAGCTTTTAATTATATTTTATTTAAATACCCTGCAAGCGATAATGTAAATTTAGCCAAAATTTGGCGTGCCAAAACAAACTTACGTTTACAAAACGAGGTGATTGCCATCGAAAATTTGAAAGATATAATTGAAAAAAATGACTTATCTAAAAACGACCAAGCTGAAGCCCAATCTACTTTAGCACAGGCATACATAAATACAGACAAATTGGACTCGGCACTTGTTCATTTAAAAAATGCATATGCAGTTGCAAAAAACAAATTTTTTAAAGGTCGATTGTATTTTATTGAAGGACAAATTTATAACCGCTTAGGCAAAAAAGATAGTGCCAGCATGGCTTTCCAGCGGGTGATTAAACTCAACCGAAATGTTCCAATGGCATATAGAGTTAATGCTTTCTTAGAACAAATACATAATTTTGATTATGACAATGAAGACCTAGAGGCTCTAAGTGAATTATTATCAGATATTGAAGAAAACAGAGAACACAGGCCGTATTTAGACCGTATATACCATACGATTGCAAAACACCAATTGAAACTAAATTCTGATTCACTTGCCATTACTTATTTCAATAATTCTTTAAGAACAAATTCTGAAGATAATTATCTTAATGCTTTGAATTATCATAGTATTGCGGATCTTTATTTTGACAAATCTCAATATTCTGTGGCTGGGGTTTATTATGACAGCACACTTCTGAATTATAAACCAAATTCTAAGCCTTATAGAGCAGTAAAAAAGCGGTTAGACAATCTTCAAGATGTTATTTACTACGAATCCATTGCGCAAACCAACGACAGTGTATTGAATCTTGTTGCAATGACAAAGGATGAACAAGAACAATATTTTAATGAACTCATACAAGAATTAAAAGTAAAACAAGAGAAAAAATTGGCACAGCAGCAAAAATTTGTCAACTCAACACCTGGTTTTTCAACTGATAAAGTCAAAAATGCGGGCACGTTTTATTTTTATGAAACCGCAACGGTTGCTTATGGCAAAAGTGAATTTGTAAATATTTGGGGAAATCGTCCATTGGAAGATAATTGGCGCTGGTCTAAAAAAACACTTTCTAATGTTGCTCAAAATGATGCAACTACAGAAGCAACCACAGAAAAGATTACAAACACTCTAACAGCTGAGTACTACATTAATCAAATTCCAAAAGAGACCAGTAAAATTGATAGCTTAGCTAAAGACCGAAATTTTGCTTACTATCAACTAGGATTGATTTATAAAAATAAATTTAAAGACTATAAGAGGTCAAAGGAAAAATTAGAAGCCCTTTTACGTCAAAATCCAGAAGAGCGCTTGGTTTTGCCTGCTAAATATAACCTGTATAAAGTGTACACTTTACTTTCAAACGAATCATTAGCAACCTCAATGAAAACGAGTATTATTCAAGATTATCCAACGTCTAGATATGCTCAAATACTGAAAAATCCAGCGGCGGTGTTAGAAAATGACGCTCAAGGACCCGAAGCAAAATACAAATCCCTTTTTGAAAAGTTTGAAGCGAGCAAATATCAAGAGGTCATTGATTTATGTAAAGATGAAATCATCCGATTTGAAGGCGATGAAATAGTACCAAAACTCGAATTGTTGAAAGCAAGTGCAAGGGGACGTCTATATGGATTCAAAGACTACAAAGATGGTCTAAATTACATCGCATTAAATTATCCAAACTCACCTGAAGGAAAGCAAACACAAAATATTATAAATCATGTTTTATTAAGTTTAGAGAATGATTCTTTTGAAGAGTTTTCTGCAGGAAATCATTTCAAAACGATTTTTAGGTTTAACAAAGAAGAAAAAGAGCTTACAAAAGACTTTAAAAAAGAATTAACAAACTTGGTTAAGAATGAAGATGTTCTTCAATTAAGTGTCTCCGAGGATATATACAATATAAATACTACATTTGTAGTTGTTCATGGGCTAAAGAGTATAAATGGAGCTAAAGGCCTTACAGCTTTAATTGATGAACAGGAAAATGAAATTTTTAAAAGACCATTTTTTGCAATTTCATCGGAAAATTATAAAACCCTTCAAATCCATAAAAACTTAGAACGTTATTTAAAAGAGTACAAAAATTAAAATACAGGATTATGTTTACAGATGCTAAAAAACCCAGATCTCAGCAAGGCTTATTATCACAGCAAAATACAATTGCACAAGGGACTACTTTTGAAGGAGACCTCAAGAGTGAAGGCGACTTTAGAATTGAAGGTGCTATAATTGGGACACTAACTACAAAGGGTAAAGTAGTCATTGGAAGCACAGGAAAAATTAATGGAAGTCTATCTTGTAAAAATGCAGATATTGAAGGTAGTTTTAAGGGGGAGTTAGTTGTTTCTGAAACACTAAGCTTGCGCGCTACTGCTCGTGTTCAAGGTGAGGTTCAAACAGGAAAACTTGCTGTAGAACCTGGTGCATCTTTCAATGCAAATTGTCAAATGAAAGAATCTGTAAAAGAGCTCAAAACACAACCAAAACCAACCATAGAAACAAGTGCCAAATCAGGACAAACCGCTTAAAAATCTTGCTGCACTTTCTGGACTAGGAATTCAGATGGGAGTGATTGTTGGAGTTTTTACTTTTATAGGGCTTAAATTGGATCAACTTTTTTTAGAAAACAGCACCGATCTGTTTACGTTAGGATTTGTTTTAATTGGAATTTTTTTATCAATGGTGTACGTCATCAAACGCGTCAATAAATCCTCAAAAAAATAATGAATACTTTTAGCAAAACACAAGTTGAATTTATTGTCCAACTAATCTCCATCAGTCTTGTTTTGTTCGGTGGGCATAGTTATCTAGCACATTATTTTTTTCATACAACCCCTTTATTTTTCCCACTTTGGCACATCTACCTTTTTCATTTTTTTGTTACAACTATTTTGTTTTCTGTACTAAATTATAAGTACAAGTCAGGGCAAAAAAACATCTTCAACTTGTTTATGGGGCTCACTTTGTTAAAAATGATTTTAGCCATCTTATTTTTACTACCGCTATTATTTTCTGATTTTGAAAACAAGCAAGCAGATGTTTTTAATTTCTTTATTCCTTATTTTTTGTTTCTCACCTTCGAAATTTTAAGTGTTCTTAGAATTTTAAAAAGCACTTAAAGGGGATTATTTTTTTATCATTTTATAATTACTTTTTTGCGCTAAAAAAAACTTTAAATTTAGATGTACATTATGTTTGTCAGTTCGCTTAATTGTGTGTAAATTTGCAGCGTATTTCAAATAAGGTATTTAAAGCCGCAAAAATGACATCAAAAACTTTAAAACGTAAATTCCTAACGGCGTTAATTTTAGCTGTAAGTTTTATTGGATTTGCGAAGGAGCCTGCCAAAGAAGGTGAAGAGGGGAAAGAAAAATTTGACCCAAAAGAAATGATTCTGCACCACGTCAAAGATGCTTATGGGATGCACATTGCGACTTTCAACGCAGATAAAGAAAATGAACTTCATTTGACAATTCCTCTTCCGGTAATTGTTTACACGGACAAAGGGCTAACAACATTTTCCTCCTCAGCATTTCACCATGATTATCACGGACATGAAATTGTTGAAAGAAACGGACAGCGATTCGTCAATGTTCACGAAAAGGTTTATGTTTTAGACCCAGGCGCATTGGAAGTAGCCTATGATGAAGAAGGCCACCCAATCAATGCACATAGACCAAAGTTTGATATTTCAATCACTCGTAACGTTTTTATGATGTGGGTGTCTATTTCGGTATTGTTTTTAATCTTTTTAACGGCAGCACGCAGATATAATAAATCTGATAATTATATACCTTCTGGTGTTGCAAGTTTTGTTGAGCCGTTAATCGTTTTTGTTCGAGACGAAATTGCACGACCAATGATTGGAGAGCACAAGTACAAGCGCTACATGCCTTACTTATTAACTATCTTTTTCTTTATTTGGATCAATAATATTTTTGGGCTTATTCCTATACTGAATGGTGCGAACCTCAGCGGGAATATAGCTTTCACTTTCACCCTAGCTGTTTTGACTTTCATCATCACAACTGTAAGCGGAAATAAGAACTATTGGAAACATATTTTTTGGATGCCTGGAGTACCAGTTCCTATGAAAATATTCCTTATGCCTATTGAAATCATTGGAATGTTTGTAAAACCAATCTCTCTAATGATTCGATTGTTTGCAAACATAACAGCGGGTCACGTTATCATATTAGCATTAATGTCATTAATCTTTGTATTTAAAACTGTTGCAATTGCACCTGTTTCTGTAGCATTTTCGTTATTTATCACAGTTATAGAAGTCATCGTAACAGCAATACAAGCATATATATTTACAATATTGTCTGCCTTATATTTTGGTATGGCAACAGAAGAAGAACATCATTAACTTAAATTTTACATTATGACTATTACAGGAATTGCAGCTATTGGAGCTGGATTAGCAGCTATTGGAGCTGGAATGGGTATCGGAAGAATTGGTGGGTCAGCTATGGAAGCTATGGCACGTCAACCTGAGATGCACGGAAAGATTCAATCATCTGCATTGATTTTAGCAGCCTTCGTAGAGGCAGTAGCACTATTTGGTGTTGTTGTCGCTTTCTTACAAGGGTAAAACACAAAATACAGAAGCAACGGTTGGTTGCTTCTGTATTTAAAACATTTAAGTTACTTAAATAAAAACACAATGGATTTAATTACACCAGAGTTTGGACTTGTTTTTTGGACATTGATAACGTTCCTAGTCCTGCTTTTTATTTTGAGAAAATTTGCTTGGAATCCTATATTAGGAGCGGTTAGCGAGAGAGAAAATGGTATAAAAAAAGCTTTAGCATCAGCTGACAAAGCCCGTCAAGAAATGGAAAACTTGCAGGCGGATAACCAAAAAATTTTGAAAGAAGCCCGTGCAGAGCGTGAAGCGATGCTTAAAGAAGCACGCGAACTCAAAAACAAAATGATTGATGATGCCAAAGAAAAAGCCAAGGAAGAAGCCAACAAACTTGTAGCGCAAGCACAAGCT
>ENA-UZWV01002443-UZWV01002443.1-metagenome-genome-assembly--contig:-Day-3-1m-contig-2443_pt1 | contig 129285 bp, 126 predicted proteins | sample MGYA00260342_ERZ794902 | MGnify/ENA metagenome assembly ERZ794902
AGCGCAGTTGTCACATCACTGTAAAAGTCGCTGAAAAGTAGAATTAGGTTCAGGAGACCATTCCATGGGTCAAAAAGTACATCCAACTGGCATCCGTTTAGGTATTGTTAAAAAACATACTTCAACGTGGTATGCGGGTAATAAGGACTACGCGGACAAGCTCCATCAGGACTTGACTGTGCGAGAGTTCATTCGTAAAAGATTGGCACATGCTTCTGTTAGTCGCGTCGATATCGAACGTCCATCTGACAGTGCACGCATTACTATTCACACTGCGCGCCCTGGTATCGTTATCGGTAAGAAAGGCGAAGATGTTGAGAAGCTGCGCAATGAGATCGGTAATAAGATGGGCTGTCCTGTCACGATCAACATTGAAGAGATTCGCAAGCCCGATCTAGATGCGAATCTGGTTGCACAGAACGTCGCGCAACAGTTAGAGCGTCGTGTTATGTTCCGTCGCGCCATGAAGCGCGCCGTTCAAAACGCAATGCGTGGTGGTGCACTGGGCGTCAAAATTCAAGTCGGTGGCCGTTTGGGCGGTGCAGAGATTGCACGCTCTGAATGGTATCGCGAAGGTCGAGTTCCACTGCACACGTTGCGTGCGGATATCGATTATGCAGCTGCTGAAGGCAATACCACTTACGGCATTATTGGCGTAAAGGTTTGGATCTTCAAAGGTGAAGTTTTGGGTGGTGAGGAAGCTGAGAAAGCGCCTGCCAAGAAGCAAGACACAAGAAACAAGCGACAAGGGTAAAGCGAAATGCTGCAACCAAAACGTACAAAATTCCGCAAGATGCACAAAGGCCGTAATCGTGGCCTGGCGCACCGCGGCAGCAAGGTCAGCTTTGGCGAGTTCGGATTAAAAGCCTCTGGCCGCGGACGTTTGACTGCGCGTCAAATCGAAGCCGCTCGTCGTGCAATGACCCGTCACATCAAGCGTGGTGGCAAAATTTGGATTCGAGTTTTTCCAGATAAGCCGATTACCAACAAGCCGCTTGAAGTTCGAATGGGTAAAGGTAAGGGTAATGTCGAGTACTGGGTTGCATTGATCCAGCCAGGCAAAGTTCTTTATGAAATGGAAGGTGTTAGTGAAGAGATTGCGCGTGAAGCCTTTGCTCTTGCTGCGGCCAAGTTGCCGATCGCAACCACCTTTGTTAGACGAACGGTGATGTGAAGATGAAAGCTAACGAATTGCGTGAAAAGACAAGTGAAGAGCTAGAGGCAGCATTGATTGGCGAGCTCAAGCAGCAGTTTAATCTGCGTATGCAGTTGTCCACTGGTCAGTTAAACGAGAGTCACAAAGTTAAGCAGACGCGTCGCAACATTGCACGCATCAAGACAATGCTTAAGCAAAAGGCAGGGGTATAACGATGTCTGAATTAAAAGCTAGCTCGCGTACTCTGACTGGTCGTATTGTCAGTGACAAGATGGATAAGACTGTAACAGTCTTGGTTGAGCGACGTGTCAAGCACCCGGTCTACGGGAAGTTCTTGACCAAGTCGACAAAGATTAAAGCGCACGACGAAGAAAATGGTGCGCGAACAGGCGATTTAGTAACAATCGCAGAGTGCCGTCCTGTATCTAAGGACAAGGCGTGGACACTGGTCAATATTGACGAGCGTGCTGTAGCGGGCTAAGCCTGTAGACAGTAAAGGGTTCGGAGTAAGAAAATGATTCAAACAGAAAGTTATCTTGATGTAGCAGACAACAGCGGTGCACGTCGCGTCATGTGTATCAAAGTACTGGGTGGTTCACACCGTCGTTATGCTCGTGTTGGTGATGTTATAAAGGTCACTGTTAAGGAAGCGATTCCACGTGGCAAGGTTAAGAAAGGCCAAGTAATGAGTGCGGTTGTTGTGCGCACTAAGAAAGGTTTGCGTAGGCAGGATGGTAGCTTGATCAAGTTCGACGACAATGCAGCTGTATTGTTGAATGCCAACCTGGCGCCTATTGGCACACGTATTTTTGGGCCGGTAACTCGTGAACTTCGCACTGAGAAGTTTATGCGAATTATCTCCCTAGCACCTGAAGTGCTGTAAGCGAGGATTTAGAAATGGCAATGCTCAAAATTAAGCGCGACGACGAAGTAATTGTTGTTGCAGGCAAAGATAAAGGTAAGCGCGGTAAGGTCCTGAAAGTTTTGGAAAATGGCCGCTTATTAGTATCTGGTATTCAGATGATTAAAAAGCATCAGAAGCCAAATCCTCAGGCGGGTATTGCCGGCGGGATTATTGAGAAAGAAGCTCCAATTCAGGGTTCGAATGTAGCCCTCTTTAATGGTGCGACTAATAAAGCAGATCGTGTTGGCTTTAAGGTTCTGGAAGATAACAAGAAGATTCGTATCTTCAAGTCTAGCGGCGAACCCGTAGACGCTTAGGAAATAGGTAATCGAAATGGCAAGGCTTAAAGAATTATACAAGAACGAGTTGGCGCCGAAGCTGCAAAAAGAGCTCGGGCTGGCTAACGTGATGGAGATTCCGCGCATCACCAAGATCACCCTAAACATGGGTGTTGGTGAAGCTATCGGTGACAAGAAGTCACTTGAGAATGCGGTTGCTGACTTAACTCTGATTGCGGCTCAAAAGCCAGTGATCAACAATGCGCGCAAGTCGATTGCTGGATTTAAAGTCCGTCAGGGCTGGCCCATTGGTACCAAGGTAACACTGCGTGCTGATCGTATGTATGAGTTCCTTGAGCGTTTGGTTGGTATTGCTATTCCACGTATTCGTGACTTTCGCGGCATTAGCCCAAAGCAGTTTGATGGGCGCGGTAACTTCTCTATGGGTGTGAGTGAGCAAATCATCTTCCCTGAGATCGATTACGAGAAAATTGATAAGTTGCGTGGTCTTGATATCACTATCACGACTACCGCTCGAAACGACGATGAAGGCCGTGCTCTACTGCGCGCCTTTAACTTCCCGCTGAAAAGTTGAGGTTGTAGGTAAATGGCAAAAGAATCTATGGTTCAGCGCGAGCATAAGCGCACCAAAACAGTTGCTAAATTCGCTGAGAAGCGAGCTGCTATTAAAGCGGTTATTAGTGATGTGAATGCGTCTGACGAAGATCGTTGGAACGCGCAAGTTAGTTTGCAAAAGTTGCCGCGTGATGCGAGCCCAGTTCGTCAGCGTAATCGCTGTAGAGTTACTGGCCGTCCACACGGTGTCTACCGAAAGTTTGGCCTGTGCCGAAACAAACTGCGCGAGTCAGCTATGCGCGGTGAGATTCCTGGCCTGGTTAAATCCAGCTGGTAAGTTTGAGGAGCCAAACGTTATGAGTATGCAAGATCCTTTATCCGATATGTTGACTCGCATTCGCAATGCGCATCATCGCAGTCACCCAGAAGTGTCAATGCCTGCTTCAAAGCTTAAAGCGTCAGTCGCTAAAGTTTTGCAAGAGGAAGGTTACATCGAAGGGTTCTCTGTGACCGATGACGTTAAGCCGACTATGACAGTTGCGCTTAAGTATTTCGAAGGCAAGGCAGTAATCGAAGAATTAACACGTATTAGCAAGCCAGGCTTACGCCAGTACAAGGGTAGCTCGGACATTGTTAAAGTTCGCAGTGGTTTGGGTATTGCCATAGTCTCCACCAGTAAAGGTGTGATGACTGATCGCGCGGCCCGCGCTGCCGGTATCGGCGGTGAAGTGCTTTGCACCGTATTCTGATAGGAAAACGAGATGTCTAGAGTTGCAAATAATCCAATAGAGCTGCCCAGTGGTGTTCAAGTAACCATCGCCGGCTCTGAAATAACAGTCAAAGGAAAGATTGGCTCGCTAGCGATGCCAATCAATCCAGAAGTTGAGATTGTGCAGGACGAGAATGTACTTAAGTTCTCGGCCCGTTCAAGTGCCAAGTTCTCTCGCGCCATGTCTGGTACTACCAGAGCATTGGTTAGCAACATGGTGACTGGTGTTTCGACAGGTTTTGAAAAGAAGCTTGATTTGATCGGTGTTGGTTATCGAGCACAGGTTCAGGGTAGCAAGATTAATCTGACCCTAGGTTTTTCTCATCCAGTGGTGTATGACTTGCCACAGGGTGTGTCGGCTGAGACGCCAAGCCAGACTGAAATTTTACTTAAATCCTCGGATAAGCAGTCGCTGGGTCAAGCCGCAGCTGAAATCCGCGCCTTCCGTCCACCAGAGCCTTACAAAGGTAAGGGAGTTAGAATCTCCGGTGAGCAGGTAAGACGCAAAGAGGCCAAGAAGAAGTAATAGGGTAATACGATGAGCGATAAGAAAGTATCACGTCAGCGTCGCGCTAAACGCGTACGCATGAAGATCCGCGAATTAGGTGCTAACCGTCTATGCATTAATAGGACTCCACGTCATATTTATGCTCAGGTTATCGCCGCCGAGGGTGACCGCGTTTTAGCGACTGCCTCCACGCTGGAAAAAGATCTGCGCAGTGGCAGCACTGGTAACACAGATGCCGCTACAGCTGTTGGCAAGTTGGTTGCCGAGCGCGCCGTTGCTGCGGGTGTCACTAAAGTGGCTTTTGACCGCAGTGGCTTCAAATACCATGGCCGTGTAAAAGCACTGGCTGACGCCGCGCGTGAAGCCGGCCTCGAATTTTAATAGGTAGAAGATATGGCTCTTACAGATCAGAAAGATGCAGCTGAAGGAATGATGGAGAAGCTGGTTCAGGTTAACCGTGTTGCTAAGACGGTTAAAGGTGGACGTATTTTTGCTTTTACTGCGCTGACTGTTGTTGGTGATGGCAATGGTAAAGTTGGTTTCGGTCGTGGCAAGGCGCGTGAAGTGCCCCAGGCGATTCAGAAGGCAATGGAATCTGCCCGTCGCAACATGATTGACGTTGCTCTCGATGGCAACACTATTCAGTATCCGACCAAAGGCATTCACGCTGCATCAAAGATTTACATGCAGCCAGCCTCAGACGGTACTGGTGTTATTGCCGGTGGCGCAATGCGCTCCGTATTAGAACTGGCCGGTGTACAGAACGTTCTGGCTAAGTGCTACGGTTCAACTAACCCGGTAAACGTAGTTCGCGCTACCTTTAAAGCGCTGCGCGATATGAAGTCACCGGATGATGTTGCAGCAAAGCGTGGCAAGACTGTAGAAGAAATCCTCAACTAAGTGACCGCTATTACAGCGTCAGTTATTGGAAGTAGATCATGGCAAAAGCTAAATTGAAAAAAATTAAAGTAACCCAGACCAAGAGTATCATTGGTCGTTTGCAGAATCACAAAGCCTGTGTTTCTGGTTTGGGTCTGCGTCGGATCGGCCACACTGTTGAAGTAGAAGATACTCCGTCAGTGCGTGGCATGATTAATAAAGTTCACTATTTGTTGCAGGTTGAGGAAGCTTAAGATGCGTCTGAACACTCTTAGCCCAGCACCGGGCCGAATTAAAGAAGCCAAACGCGCCGGTCGCGGTATTGGTAGTGGAATTGGCAAGACAGGTGGCCGTGGTCACAAAGGTCAGAAAGCACGCTCTGGTGGCGGAATTCGTCCAGGTTTTGAAGGCGGTCAGATGCCTTTACAGAAGCGTCTTCCTAAGTATGGCTTTACGTCACGCTTGGCTGCAGTGACTGCAGAGATTCGTCTGTCTGAGCTCGACAAGGTTGAAGGCGGCGTTGTCACTATTGATAGCCTGCGTGCAGCTGGTTTGATTAACTCCAGCATCACTCGTGCGAAAGTATTCGCATCAGGTGAGGTGACTAAGGCGGTAACATTGCAGGGGATCGGAGCTACTAAAGGCGCCGTTGCTGCAATCGAAGCTGCTGGCGGAAAGGTAGAAGTTTAACAATGTCGAAGCCGGGAAATATGCCAGCAGGCAACACTAAAGGTTTAGGCGAGCTGTGGGCTCGCCTTCGCTTTTTGTTTGCAGCTATTATCATTTATCGCATTGGTACGCATATTCCCGTTCCAGGATTTGATCCTGATCGTCTCGCTGAACTGTTTACTCAGAATCAAGGCACCTACCTTGGACTGTTTAATATGTTCTCCGGTGGTGCGCTTGAGAGAATGAGTATTTTGGCTTTGGGTGTTATGCCCTACATTTCGGCCTCGATCATTATGCAGCTGCTGTCTGCGACAGTACCTGCGCTAGAGCAGTTAAAGAAAGAGGGTGACAGCGGTCGCCGCAAGATTAATCAGTACACTAGGTACGGTACAGTGTTCTTGGCCCTTATTCAGGGTACAGCGATGGCCGTTGGCTTCGCGTCGCAGGGACTTGCCTACGAAGTTAACACCATGTTCTACATGGTTGCGATTTCCTCTCTAGTCGCTGGCGCAGTATTTTTGATGTGGCTAGGTGAGCAGATCACCGAGCGCGGTATAGGTAACGGAATCTCGATGCTTATATTCGCCGGCATAGTTGCAGGCATCCCCGGTGCTATAGGTCAGGCTCTTGAGTCGGCTAAGCAGGGTGAGTTGGATTCGTTGATCCTGGTCTTTGTGCTCCTGATAGCCGTGGCCGTGGTCTACTTTGTAGTCTTTATTGAGCGTGGCCAGCGTCGTTTGACGGTTAACTACGCTCAGCGTCAGGGTCGTCAGGCCTACAACGCACAGAGTTCTCATCTGCCACTTAAGGTAAACATGGCGGGTGTTATTCCGGCAATTTTTGCCAGTAGCTTGCTGTTATTCCCAGCCTCTATTAGTCAGTGGTTTGGTTCTGCAAGCAATGCACCCGATTGGTTGCAGGATATTTCGTTACTGATAGGTCCAGGACAACCACTGTACGTGTTGATGTTCTCGAGCTTGATTATTTTCTTCAGCTTCTTCTATACGGCGTTGATGTACAACCCTAGAGAAGTGGCTGATAACTTGAAAAAAGGTGGTGCTTATTTGCCCGGGATTCGTCCTGGAGAGCACACCGCAAAATATATCGATAGTGTGACTACACGTTTAACATTGATCGGCGGTATTTATATCACCCTGATTTGTTTGATGCCTCAGTTCTTGAATGTGTACTTCAATGTGCCTTTCTACTTAGGCGGTACATCACTATTGATTGCGGTTGTTGTGTCAATGGATTTTATGGCTCAAGTGCAGTCACATCTAATGTCGCAGCAGTATGATTCGCTGATGAAGAAGGCCAACCTTAAAAATGTTGGCCGTAAATAAAGAGGTGATGGCGTGAAAGTACGTGCATCGGTTAAAAAGATTTGTCGAAATTGTAAAGTTGTCCGCCGTAAAGGTGTGGTTCGTGTTATCTGTAGTGTTGAGCCGCGTCATAAACAGCGCCAGGGATAATCTGGTTGATTTTTGGTAGATCTATCGGTATTCTACCGCGCCTTTTCGCAGTACGCGTCAGGTGTGTTAGTACTGATAAAACCCTAGTATAAGTGGAGTAATGTGAATGGCCCGTATTGCCGGTGTCAACATTCCTGATAACAAGCACGCAGTGATCTCACTGACTTACGTGTTTGGTATTGGTCGTCCTACCGCCAGAAAGATCTGTGCGGATGTGGGCATTGCAGAAGACACAAAGATCGCTGCATTAGATGAAGCGCAACTCGATTTGTTGCGTGCTGCTGTAGGAACCAACGAAGTTGAGGGTGACCTGCGCAGAGAAAATAGCATGAATATCAAGCGTCTGATGGATTTGGGTTGCTATCGCGGCCTTCGTCACCGTCGGAATTTGCCTGTACGTGGACAGCGTACTAAGACGAACGCACGCACCCGTAAAGGGCCGCGTCGTCCCATTAAAAGATAATTCCTAGGAACGGTAATGGCAAAATCAGCAACTAAGACCACCCGTAAAAAGGTCAAGAAGACAGTAATCGACGGTGTTGCGCATATTTATGCGTCTTTTAACAACACCATCGTTACTATTACTGACCGTCAGGGCAACGCACTTTCGTGGGCTACCTCCGGTGGTTCTGGCTTCCGTGGTTCTCGTAAGAGTACTCCTTTCGCTGCTCAGGTTGCAGCAGAGCGAGCCGGCGAAGCAGCAAAAGATTATGGTTTGAAAAACCTCGATGTTCAAGTCAAGGGCCCAGGCCCCGGTCGCGAATCAGCGGTCCGTGCACTTAACAATGCCGGTTATAAGATCACCAATATTACGGATGTGACGCCTGTGCCACACAACGGCTGTCGTCCACCCAAAAAGCGTCGCGTGTAAGAGAGAAAGAGAATGGCTAGATATCTTGGACCAACTTGTAAATTATCACGCCGTGAAGGAACAGATTTGTTCCTCAAGAGTGGCGTTCGACCTCTAGAATCTAAATGTCGTGCAGATAGCGCACCTGGCCAGCATGGTCAGCGTCGCGGTCGTTTATCTGACTACGGTGTTCAGCTGCGTGAAAAGCAGAAAGTACGTCGTATCTACGGTGTATTGGAAAAGCAGTTCCGCAACTACTACAGAGATGCTGCGCGTCAGAAGGGTAACACAGGTGAAAATCTGTTAACTCTGCTGGAACGCCGTCTTGACAATGTTGTATATCGTATGGGCTTTGGTGCTACTCGTGCCGAATCGCGCCAGCTTGTTGCTCACAACTCTATTGTGGTCAACGGTCAAAAGGTCAATATTCCCTCTTTCAAAGTTCAGGAAGGTGATGTTGTTGGTCTGCGTGAGAAGTCTAAAAAGCAGTTACGCGTTCAAACCGCTCTGCAGCTCGCTGCACAACGTGGTGAAGTTGAATGGATGAATGTAGATAGCAGCAAGATGGAAGGCACGTTTACGCGCAATCCAGATCGCTCTGATCTGCCAGCCGAGATCAACGAAAACCTGATCGTCGAACTATACTCGAAGTAATTTTTGAGATCACACGGGTAAAAATATGCAAAATTCTGCGAATGAATTTCTGACGCCACGCAATATTGACGTCACGTCTTACAGCCCTACTCATGCCAAGGTTGTTTTGGAGCCGCTCGAGCGTGGATTCGGACACACCTTGGGTAATGCGCTGCGTCGCATTTTGCTCTCTTCAATGTCTGGCTGTGCCATCGTTGAAGTTGAGATTGAAGGTGTAGAGCACGAGTACAGCGCGATTGAAGGTGTCCATGAAGATGTCATGGGTATCCTGCTGAACCTTAAGGGTGTGGCAGTCGTGATGGAAGGTCGTGATGAGACCACCGTATCGCTGAGCGTGAAAGGTCCCTGTGTTGTAACCGCCGGGGATATCGAAGTTGATAGCCACGTTGAAGTTATCAACCCAGATCACGTGATTGCTACTATCTCTGATAAGTGTACTTTAAATATTCAGCTGAGAATCGAGCGTGGACGTGGTTACCAGCCGTCTGATGCCAGAATCTCTGATGAAGAGAATCGCACTATTGGTCGTCTGCAGTTGGACGCATCATTTAGCCCGATTCACAAGGTATCTTACAGCGTCGAAAATGCGCGAGTTGAGAACCGTACGGATCTCGACAAGCTGGTTCTTGAACTAGAGACCAACGGCACTATAGATCCAGAAGAGTCTATCCGTCGCGCCGCGACTATCTTGCAACAGCAGATGGCCGTATTCGTGAACTTGGAAGGCGAAACTGCTGCTGAGCCAGAAGAGAAAGAAGAAGAGATTGATCCAATCCTGTTGCGTCCGGTTGACGATCTTGAGCTGACTGTACGTTCAGCTAACTGCCTCAAAGCAGAGAGCATTTACTATATTGGTGATCTTATTCAGCGCACAGAAGTTGAGTTGCTGAAGACGCCAAACCTCGGCAAGAAATCGCTGACTGAAATTAAAGATGTCTTGGCGTCACGTGGTCTTTCTCTGGGCATGCGCCTTGAGAACTGGCCACCAGCCAGTCTGAAAAGTGAACGCGAGCTGGTTTAATCGTTCTTTAAAGATCGTTTAATAACAAGTTGGCATACATCATTGCTGAGAAAGCAACGAATTAAGGAATAAGAACATGCGTCATCGCTACAGTGGCCGAAAGCTAAACAAGACCGGCACTCACAAGAGAGCTATGTTCCGCAACATGACTGCTTCATTGGTTGAGCACGAGTTGATTAAGACCACTCTGCCCAAAGCTAAAGAGCTCCGTCGTTTTGCAGAGCCGTTCATCACTCTTGCTAAAGAAGACAGCGTCGCTAACCGTCGTCTAGCTTTTGATCGTCTGCGTAACAAAGCAACAGTCGGCAAGCTCTTCACCGATCTTGGCCCACGTTTTCTCGAGCGTCCAGGTGGATATGTTCGTATTCTAAAGTGCGGTAACCGTACTGGCGATAACGCACCTATGGCCTACGTTGAATTGGTAGACCGTGCAGCGAACGATATGGCTGATGTTGCAGAGACTACTGGCGAATAAGCTTAATCTTCGCTTTAAAAAAACCGGACGCTGATAAAGTGTCCGGTTTTTTTTCGTCCCCTTTTTTTAGTTGGCTGACCCGACCGAAGAATAGCGCGGGTTATCGCGGCAGGCTAGGACTCTAGGCCTACCAGATTTTAACCCGCTGGTTCTCAGGTAAGAATAAACCATCCCCCGGTTGCACATCGTAGGTTCGATAAAAGTCGGCCATATTAGGGAATACCCCATTGATACGGTAGACATCAGGGGAGTGGGGGTCAGTTCTAACAATAATCTCAAGGATCTGGTCGCGCCACTTAATTCGGCTGGACTGTGCATTACCCAGGAAGAAGCGCTGCTCTCCTGTGAAGCCATCTATTACTGGGGACGGACTTCCCTCTAGTGACATGCGGTAAGCCTTCAGGGCGATACTTGTGCCACCTAAATCCCCTATATTCTCACCCAGTGTCAGTTCGCCATTAACAAACAGTCCTGGGATTGCTTCGAACTTACTGAATTGCTCCACTAGGCCATTGGTGCGTATTTCAAACCTTTCCCTATCGGCATCTGTCCACCAGCTTACTAGATTGCCATCGCCATCGTACTTGCTACCCTGATCGTCAAAACCATGCCCAATTTCGTGGCCGATAGTTGAACCAATAGTGCCATAGTTATAGGCATCCTCAGCCTCTGGTATAAAGTTCGGTGCTTGCAAATAGGCAGCTGGAAAGACGATCTCATTGAGGCCAGGGTTGTAGTAGGCGTTCACTTCTTGTGGCGCCATAAACCATTCGTCACGATCTATTGGAGCACCTAGTTTAGCCATATTTTGATTGTGGCCGAAGGTCCGTGCCCGTTTGATGTTTCCGGCTAATTCATCTGATTTTATTGTCAGCGCTGTATAGTCTTTCCAGGTATCGGGGTAACCAATCTTAGGGGTGAATTTAGACAGCTTGACCAGCGATTGTTGTTTGGTTGCATCACTCATCCAGTCTAGCTTCTTGATCGATTCGGCATAGGCGGCAATCAAATTATCCACCATGGTGACCATGCGCGCTTTTGACTCAGGGGCAAAATGCTTGGCCACATAGAGTTGTCCTAGGAGTTCGCCAATATTGCTATTGATAGAACTTATCGCCTTGCGCCATCTTGGCTGCTGCTCTTCCCGACCATAGAGAAAATTGGAGTAAAAATCGAAGTGTGCATCGACAAATTGTTGAGGCAGATAATTAGCGTAACTAGAGAGGACCTTGGCGCGTAGATAATCTTTCCACGCTGCCAGTTCAACTTCTCTAAATAGACCGTTCAGTGCAGATAGATAGCTGGGCTGGCCAATGATCACATAATCCGGAAGCGGTACGCCGATTCCCACCATATAGCGCTCTATATCAAATGCCGATAGCAGGTCCTTAAACTCAGCCCCCGATAGTTTGTTGTAGCGTTTGTCTGCATCCCGATTATCGACTTTGTCCCATTGATGGCCGGCGAGTCGGCTTTCTAGGGCCACAATACGCTGAGCGGCAACACCCGGCTGGTCTTGCTTAGCAAGCGTGAGCAGCTCTGCTAGATACTGCTGATAGCGAACGAGTATGTCTTGGCCGCGATCAGACTTGTCACTGTAATAATCTCTATCTGGAAGCCCAAGACCTGACTCAACAAAGTGCAGTATATAGCTAGTGGCGTTTTTATCGTCCTGACCGACATAGAGGTTAAATGGCCCGTCGATACCTGCAGGATTTATCTTGCCGAGAAATTCTGCGACCTGATTGTGGCTGTTTAGTTTTTCTATCGCATCTAGGTAGTCACTGATGGGTGCCAGACCCAGGGTTTCAACTAACTCTAGATTAAGAAAGGCATTGTAATAGTCTCCGATCTTACGCTTGGCGGCATCGTCTCCCGGATTGCTAGCAGCTTCCTCGACTATAGCCCGAGACTGCTCAAGACTTTCCTTGCGCAATGTCATATAGCTGCCCCATCCCACTTCATCGGCGGGTATCTCAGTGCTCTCTAGCCAGCCGCCATTGGCGTATCTATAGAAGTCATCCTGTGGTCTTACCGAAGTGTCCATGCCAACTTTATCTATACCTGAGGTCAAGGCTACTGGCTCAACTGATGTCTGCTTTTCGGCGCAGGCGGCAAGCAGTATAAGGCTGAACAAAGAGAGGGATAATTTAGATAAGGATAAGCTTTGCATTTACTACCTCATTGGTTAAATAGGGCTCGTTAAAGGGAATTTCTGGCCTAGGGTCTCTGCTCGGTATAGCCGCCGGTGCTGAGGTTCATTAGGCGCATTGCTCCGCCCCACACATAGCCGGTATCTAGAGGGAAAAGATTCTCGCCAAGATACTTTCCCTCAAGCGCGGCCCAGTGGCCAAAGATAATTTTATCGTCCACAGTTTGTCTGGCTGGATGGCTAAACCAGGGCGAAAATTTTGCCGGAAGATCTTCGCTCTTTTGCTGTGGCGCAGTTTTCGCCTGCAATTCCAGCTGACCCGAAGCCGTGCAGTAACGCATCCGAGTCAGGTAGTTGGTTATCAGCCGCCAGCGTCCTTGGCCGCTGAGTTCGCCAGACCAGCTGTTGGGTTGATCGCCATACATGCCTTGAAAATAGCTCAACGCTAGGTCAGATTTTAGCACCTGCTCAACCTCCGCGGCCAAGGTTCGCGCAGTGCTCACAGTCCAGTTGGGCGGTATGCCTGCATGCACTATGGTGTATTGATCGATACTGAGGAGAAGGGGTTGTTGCTGCAGCCAGCTGATTAGTTCATCGCGATCACTGGCGCTGAGAATGTCATCTAAGGTGTCTTTTGGGGTTGGCTTGCGAATGCCATGGGCAATCGCCAACAAGTGCAGGTCATGATTGCCAAGTACGGTTTTAAAGGCACTTCCGAGACCCATACAAAAGCGCAGTGTTTCCAGGGACTGGGGGCCACGATTGATTAAATCGCCCGTGGCAATTAGACGATCTGTGGTGGGCTCAAATTGCACTCTATCCAACAGCTTGTGCAGCGGATCCAGGCAGCCTTGAAGATCGCCAACCACATAGTCAGTCATTTAGTTCACGGCGTGGGGCGTTGAAAGTAAGAAGGGCTCTATGGTGGCGTCAAACTCGCAGCCCTCATCATCGCGCATCTTATAGCAGCCCTGCATAGTGCCGATGGGTGTGTCGAGCATCACACCGCTGCTGTACTTGTAGGACTGTCCCGGGGCGATCAAAGGTTGCTCGCCGACAACACCGGCACCGCGAACTTCCTGCTTAGCTTCATTGGCATCGGTGATTATCCAGTGGCGTCCTAGTAGTTGCGCTGGGATGTCGCTCTGATTGTGTATGGTGATGTGGTAGGCGAAGGCAAACTGAGCCTGATCAGGCTTTGACTGCTGCAACAGATATTCGGTTTTGACTTTTACGGTGATGGCTTCGACGCTCATTTTTTACTCAATATCCTTTGATTAATATAGTTCGACAGGGCGACAAAATCGGCCACTGACAAATCTTCAGCACGGCGCGATAAATCCACAACCGCCTCCACGCCAACCAGATGCTCGGCGTAAGCTCGAATGCCGTTTCTAAGAGTTTTACGTCGCTGCTGAAAAGCCAGACTAACGATCTGGCTCAGTAGCTCTTCGTTCTCAGCCAGGCAAGGTTTGGTGCTGTGGGGCTTGAGCCGCACAATCGCCGACTGAACCTTGGGTGCTGGACGAAAAGCCGATGGTGGCACAGGTATTAGTGGCATTACTCGGCAGTGATACTGCACCATAATTGAGAGACGACCATAGGTCTTAGTGCCCGGTGCTGCACTGAGACGATCAACTACTTCGCGCTGCAGCATAAAGTGCATATCTTTAATCAGCGTACGATTTTTCAGTAGGTGGAACAGTATGGGTGTTGAAATATTGTAGGGCAGATTGCCTACCAGGCGCAGCTGCCGGCCATCGTGAAACTGAGCGAAGTCGGTTTTGAGGGCGTCGCCACTATAGATACTAAAGTCCGGGTAGTCGGCAAATTTTTCAGTCAGAAAATCCACCAGATCGCGATCTAACTCAACCACTTTCATCGTTGGGCAGCGCTGGATCAAGTGCTCGGTAATAGCTGCTGTGCCGGGGCCGATCTCAATTAAATTGTCATCAGCGCTGGGGCCAATGGCGGCAACAATCTGTCCAATAATATGCTGATCGACGAGAAAGTTCTGGCCGAAACGTTTTCTAGCCTGGTGTTGAATTGTCATTATTTAACCGCGTAGGGTTTGATGGGTCGCCATATCGACGGCGACTTGAATAGCTGTTTGCAGACTGCCCTGGTCGGCATCACCACTGCCGGCAAGGTCCAGTGCCGTGCCGTGATCCACGGAGGTGCGAATAATCGGCAGGCCCAGAGTGATATTGGCCGCGCGACCAAATCCTTGGTATTTCAATACAGGTAAGCCCTGATCGTGATACATAGCCAACACTGCATCGGCATTATCCAGATGCTTCGGGGTAAAGAGTGTATCCGCGGGCAGTGGCCCAGTTAGATTGACACCCTGCTGGCGAAACTGTTCCAGCACTGGCTCAATCACATCTATTTCTTCATATCCCAAATGACCGTTCTCACCAGCATGGGGATTTAGACCGCAGACTAGAATCGACGGGTCGGCGATGCCAAATTTGGTCTTAAGGTCGGCGATTAAAATATCGATCACCTGACGCAATGAAGATTGAGTAATGCTATCGGCGACCTCTCGCAGAGGTAAGTGGGTCGTCGCTAGGGCAACTCGAAGTTCGGTGGTTGCCAGCATCATTACAACCAGAGGAGTAGAGGTCTTGTCTGCAAGATATTCAGTGTGGCCGGAAAAGGCGAAGCCGGCATCGTTGATAATCGACTTCTGCACTGGGCCGGTAACCATCGCCTGACAGTAGTCTGTGGCGCAGGCCTCTATAGCGGCATCTAGGCAGGCTAGTACATAGGGGGCGTTGGCTTTGTTTAGCTGACCGGGAATCGATGACTGTGCCAGGGCGATGGGAACAATTGATAGTTCACCCGGAGCCAGGGGCATTGCTGTCGTACCTGGCTCGCGCAGCTTCAGAGTTAATCCAAGCTGTGCTGCCCGCTGCTGCATTAACTGTGGATCAGCGTAGGCAATCAGTTCGTGGTCACAGCCTTTCTGCACCAGACTGATCAAAATATCAGCGCCAATGCCGGAGGGTTCTCCTGGCGTCAGCGCCAATCTCAGAGTCATGACTCTTTGGACTCTTTTATTTCAACAAAGGCTTCGTCACGAATCTCTTGCAGCCAGACCTGAAGTTCTTCTTCGTACTTGCGTTGGCGCAGCAGATTTTGTGCACGATTGCGGGAAATGTTTTCGCTAAAGTCTTGATTGCGACGCTCGGTGACCTGAAGTATGTGCCAGCCGAACTGTGATAGGAACGGCGCACTGACTTCATTTAATTCTATGCTGCCCATAGTCTGCTCAAACTCGGGAACAAACATGCCTGGAGTTGACCAGCCCAGTTCGCCACCATTCAATGCAGAGCCTGGATCTTCAGAAAATTCCTTTGTTAAAAGGGCGAAATCTTCACCGGCTTTAATACGTTCGCGGAGTTCAGTGAGTTGGCTAACAACCGTTGCCTCATCGCGGATCTGGTTAGGTTTGATCAGGATATGACGGGCAAAGTGTTGCTCAATAAGTTGCTCACCGCCGCCTTTGCGCTCATAGAGTTTAATTAGGTGATAGCCGGCATCGCTGCGGATCGGCTCGGACACCTGATCTATTTCTAGCTTTTCTACTGCCTCAATAAATACCCCTGGCAGCTGCGCCATTTTGCGCCAGCCGAGATCACCGCCCTGAAGAGCAGTCTGATCCGCGGAGTTGGCAATCGCCAATTGGCGGAAATCGGTGCCACTGTTAGCTTGGTCGAGTATGCCCTGAGCGCGCTGAAGAATAGCATTGACTTCATCAGTGTTTTTGCCGCTGGGAACGGGCAGTAATATATGGCCAACATTGACGTCTGGAGAGGTCATAAAGCGACCTTCCTCAGAGTTGAGAAAGTTATCCAGCTCTTGATTGCTGATACGAATGCGACGCATCACCTGGCCCTGTTGTACACGCATCAGAATCATTTCGTTGCGAATTTCTTCGCGCACATTTGACAGAGTTGATCCCGTGGCATGGATCTGCTCAGCGTACTGCTCCATGGTTAGCTGATTGCTTTTGGCGATCCGAGCCATTGCATCGTTCAGTTCCGCATCAGTGATACGAATGCCGGCGCTGTAGCCCATATTCAATTGCAGGCGTTCGGAGATCAGGCGCTCTAGGACTTGCTGAACAATAATTTCTTGCGGCGGAGGCTGAGTGCCAGACTGCTGGATCTGAGCGTAGATAGTCGCCAGTCGACGCTGCACTTCACTCTCCAGAACTACGTCTTCATCGACTATAGCAACCACCTTGTCGAGAATTTCAATCTGGGCGCTGGCAGTGACTGAAAAAGCACCCAGTAAGACTGCGAACAGAGCTGTATTACAAGTTTTCTTGAGATCCATAACCGTAGATACCATTTTTTAGCATTGAATCAACCCGACCATTTGCACCGGCCAGACCTTTAAACTGTATTTGGAAAAAGAGGCCATTAGTGAGCTTCAAATCTTCTTCCGGTAGTAGTATTTCATCTTTTCTATCTAGGGAACGCCGCGCAACCAGGCTCGCCCGCCAGCAGCAACTGTTGTATTCAAACCCAGCAAAGACATCGAGCATGCGACTATTGGCAAAGTCATGATTCCAACGACCCACCAGATTGAAGTTACCTCTCAGGGGCATAAAGCCGGATATATCTGCCTGCTTGATATTCTGGTCTAAGGACGTCCCGTCAAATACTCTCGGCGCTCGGCGAGTTGAGTTGTAGCTCAGATTCAATAAGCGATTCTGGCGGTCATTGTAGCGCAATGCAATGCTACTTTTAGCTATATCATTATCGTGGGTGTCGTAAATAATATCACTGCTAAAACGCCAGCTCTTGTTAAGCCGCCCAGCCAGTTTGACGGCCAGAGGAGATTGTCTGCGCACCAGCTCCCCGAGCTCGTCTTCAGAGGGGTTGGATGACAGGGTCACCCTGCGATCAATATAGTTAATTGCCTGGGCGATGCTGGCGCTAAAGCGCTCTTGACCAGATTTGCTGTCGATATAGCGGGTGGTGAGAGCAATGGTTAAACGCTCCTCATCAGAGATCCGGTCACCACCATTAAAGCGGTCATCGCGAAACAGCAGATCATAGGAGGGGGTAAATTCACGAGTGTCAAAATCAGGAAGTCCCGATTGGTCCCTAAATTTTGATTTCACATAGTAGAGTCGCGGCTCTAAGGTTTGGGTATAGCCATCAAAAAAGCTCGCAGGACGCTCAAGGAACAGGCTGGTGTCCAGCGAGGACACTGGAACAGTCACGGCTGAAACATTGTTGTTTTGCTGAATACCCTGCTGGTTGTCAAGATTATAGGCTAGATGTTTAAGGCGATACTGTGGTCGGAAGTAGCCCCAGCTCCAGCGCTTGTCCCAACTGATGCCATAATCAAGGCGATGTCTGTCACCGGTAACAAAATCGGGTTCATCATGATCAAAACGTGCAGTTTGGTTATTTAAGTCGACGACTAAATTATTATCAAAACGATAGTAACCATTGGCGATTACCTTAGGTAGCACGGAGTATTGCTCTTCCAGTCCATCAATAATAATTTGATGATCCTGGGCTTCGATTCGATAATCCCAATTGTCGGTTTTATAGCTCACACCGGCGATTCGGCGCAGACTAATCCGACTTTTCGACTCCTGACCTAGGCTGCCGAAGTCATTGAAGTAGTCGTTGTCGGACACATTATTCAGGTCAAGGAAGGTGGACCACGCTTTTCCTATGCCGCCGAGATGAGTCAGTCCCGTTAAGTAGCGGTCTTCGCCAAGGTGTTCAGGCCGGCCAGTGTCTGGGTCTATATTCTCTTCGTCGCTCCCGCCTTTGTCACTGCCCAAAAATGCCCCAGTCACTGTGGTCTCGGAATGGCGTGATAAGTGGCGAAGTTCAACCTCAAGACCTATGCCGCGCTCCTGAATCAGTCTTGGAGTAATGGTCGCATCGTAATCTGGCGCCAGATTCCAATAAATAGGCTGGGAGTAATCAAGGCCGTTATCGCTACTGGAGTTAATGGTTGGGAATAATAATCCCGAACTGCGTTGATCATTAATCGGAAATGTAATCCACGGAAAGTAGAATACAGGGATATCTTTGACCCGCAGTTGGGCATTTTTCACCGTGGCAAATCCGGATTCTTGATCAATGGCAATCTCACTTGTCGCCATCTGCCAGGTTGAGTCACCGGGCTCGCAGGTTGAATAGGTCGCATCATTAATCTTGATAACGCCATCCTTGGTCCGCGTCAGGGTCTTCGCGCTGCCACGCACTGCTGCTTCATGCAGAACATAAGTGGCATTGTCGATTTTGACCTCTTTGCTGTCGATATCAATTTCTGCATTGCTACCCAGCAGCAACATGCCGGGTTCGCGAAACTGTACATTACCCTGCAGTTCAACATTGCGGTTGGTTTGGTCAATACGTGCGCTGTTACTTCGAATTTGGCGATAGCCCTGAGATATTTGTACATCGCCATCTAGGAGCGCGACATTGTTCTCCAGCGCCTCGGTAGAGTTAGCGTTAACTTGCAGTGATGCTTCCTCGGGGTTGAGATCGGCATCGGGATAGTCTCGCGCTGGCTCGACATAGCCGCCACAACAGTTACCCTCAACTTTTAGTCGCTGCTCATCGGTCATCTGCTCTTCTTCCAGCCAGTCCAGATTGCGCACGGCGGCAACTCTGGGTTCATCTGACGCTGCTAGGCTGTTTTGATTAGCTCGCGCTGGGCGGTTTCGATTAGAGGTGACTATCTGTTCTTCGTTACACAGCCATTGATTGTTCGGCCCGGCGGCACAATTCCAGGTGACATGGATTTCATCAGCGGCGACAGAGGGTGACAATACGATGCATAGGCAGGGTAACACTAGCGTAGTGAACAGGCAGTGGCGACGTCGCCCTGCAAAGGCAAAATACAGGCTCTGCACTATAGAGGGTATAAGACTTAAAATAGGGCTCAAAGGCGCGCCTGACAACTGGTTGCTAATGTTCTGGCATTTTACCTGATATCTTGCCAGAGTAGAGGCCTGAATTAGCCTAAATGCACGAGAATACTATTTTTCAGCTAGTGCTTATGGCTGCGAAGCAAACGCCAAAAAAAACAGCATTGAGGAATAGAACACCATCGACCCGTTAATCACTCAACGCCGCCAAGCTTTTATTGATTGGATAGAGGCCTGTTTACCCGCATCACATCAGGTAGATCTGCCGTTGCTGCCGCAGCCGCTCGCTGGCGATGCTGGATTTAGGCGTTATTTTAGACTGCCCGGCCAGCCTTCACTGATTGCTGTGGATTCCCCACCCGAAAAAGAGAACAACCTCGCCTATATAGAAGTGGCAATGGCCTTTCAGCGCCACAGGGTGGTCACGCCGAAAATCTTCGCGGTAGACTTTGCTAATGGCTTTTTACTGCTTGAGGACTTTGGTCACCAGCTGCTGCATCCGGAACTCTTGGCTGGCACTCTGGCTGAGGATGATTCTCCGGCGCGTCTATCGGCGGCCAATTATTATCAGCAAGCTGAATCGGTACTGTTGGATATCCAGGCGGTGCAGCCCAGGTCCAGTGTATTTTCTGACTACGACAGACAGCGCCTACAGCTCGAGATGGATCTGTTTGCCGATTGGTTCCTCGGCCAGCTTCTCGGTATTGAACTTGACCCTCAAGAGCGCGGCATACTGGGTCAGTTATTTGACCGCTTAATTGAGAATGCAGTGCAGCAGCCCCAGGTGGTTGTGCACCGGGATTATCATTCGCGCAACTTGATGCTCTTGGAGGATGGCTCGCTCGGCGTAATTGATTTCCAGGATGCCGTGATCGGACCGATCACCTATGACCTGGTGTCGTTACTTAAAGACTGCTATCTGCGACTGCCCAAAGAGCAGGTGGTCCGCCGTGCACTGGATTACAAAAAACGCCTTGAGGCGGATCTGTCGATGGCGGCTGTTAGCGACGATCAATTTCTATACTGGTTTGATTTGATTGGCTTGCAGCGTCACATTAAAGTGTTGGGTATCTTTGCGCGGCTGTCATTGCGGGACGGCAAGCAGGCCTATCTGCAGGATTTACCACTGGTGATTCGCTATGCTCTCGAGGCCGCTCAGGGATTTGATGAAGGTCGCGTATTCTACGCTTGGTTTATCGACCGCATCGAACCATTATTGTCGAGCCAGGACTGGTATAGCGACTGGCGCACTGCTGGAGATAACCATCAATGAAAGCCATGATACTGGCCGCCGGCCGGGGTGAAAGGCTGCGTCCGCTCACCGACAGCACGCCCAAACCAATGCTGCAGGTGGCGGGTAAGCCATTACTTGAGCATCATCTGGTGCGTCTTGCCGAGGCAGGGGTCACCGAAATAGTGATCAATACCAGCTGGCTTGCAGAACAAATTGAAGCGTATTTTAGTGATTGTGAGGCTCGCCTCGGCGTAACCATTAGCTGGTCACGTGAAGTCACGGCCCTAGAAACTGGGGGTGGTATTGTCAACGCATTGGCCCTGCTGGGTGACGAACCTTTTATATTGATTAATGGCGATGTGTGGAGTGATTACCCACTCCTCGAACTGCGAGACAGCAAGCTCTCCGATGACCTGGATGCCTGGCTGTTGTTGGTAGGCAACCCGATCCATAATCCCGCTGGAGATTTCGCGCTGCAAGATGGCCGAGTCAACTATGCTGAGGAGCATTCAGCAACCTTTAGCGGTGTTAGCCTGATGCGGCCGGCGCTGTTTGCCGAACACCTTGAGCGCGATGGCGCATTTCCGCTGCGCGATGTATTGCGCCCGGCTATTCTTGCCGGCAGAGTCGGTGGCGAGCTTTACACTGGTAGCTGGTGTGATGTCGGCACTTTTGAGCGCTACCAGCAATTGCAGGCGTCATTGAACCAAGCAAATAAAACCCAAGGAAAAGCACATTAAATGATCACCGTTGCCAAGTATCGAATTCTCTTTTGGCTGTGCTTAATCGGCACTGTATTTCTGTCGCTGATGCCGATGATTGGCGGCGGCGCACAGTTGTTCGAGTTACAAGACAAAGTCGGTCACAGCAGTATCTATGCCGCACTATTTTTTCTCTGCGCCAGTGCCTATGGGCGCCGTTACCCGCTCGCCCTGCTCGCGTTTATTCTCGCGGCCTTTGGTTTGAGTATGGAAATCGCGCAGTCTATGACCAGTTATCGGCAGGGTGATCACTGGGATATGCTGGCTAACCTAAGTGGCATTTTGGCGGTTTGGGCAGTGATGGCTTGGAAGCGCAGACAGCATGATTGAAGTCTATCGCGGTAGCGACTATTTCGAAGCCCAGTTGCTGAAAGGACTTATGGAACAGGATGGGTTGCAGGTATTTTTGCATGGCGCTGCATTGCAGGGCGGGCTGGGAGAGGTACCCGCTCTGGGGCATCTGTCGATTACCGTCAATGACGCCGATGCGGATTTGGCTGGGGAGATTATCCTCGCCTATGAACGTGGCGATTATTCTTTAGAGGATGAGTAGTGACACCTAAACTTCGACGACTTTCACTGTGGTTAGCCCCGCTGATTGCGGTGGCAGTCACTCTGTTGATGATGAGCGCCGGCTGGGCTCGGGAGGGCGCACTGACCGGTGGTTTGACCGTCCTCTGTGCGCTGTGGTGGATTTTTGAGCCGATTCCTATTCCTGCCACCGCTATGATTCCCCTGGGCGTTTTTCCATTGTTGGGTATTCTTGATGGCAAGCAAGTGGCTCAGGCCTACGGTGATCCGCTGATTATTCTGCTGATGGGTGGCGCGATGCTTTCAAAAGCGATGGAAAAAAGCGGCGCCCACCGACGTCTTGCACTGTATATGGTCAATTTATTTGGTGGCGACAGTCAGCGCCGGCTGGTGATGGGTTTTATGGTCGCCTCAGCGGCATTAAGTATGTGGGTGTCCAATACTGCCACCACATTGATGTTATTGCCTGTGGCCTACGCGGTATTACAGAGCGTCGATAGTAGCGGTGGGACTAGTCAGGATTCAAAAAAACTCGCCGTACCGCTGTTCTTGGGTATTGCCTATGCTGCCAGTATTGGTGGGTTGGGAACGCCAATCGGTTCGCCGCCGAATATTGTTTTTCTTAAAATCTATGGCGAAGCAACAGGTTCGGTTCCCAGTTTTACGCAGTGGATGCTCTGGGGTTTACCCGTGGTTATGGTGCTGCTACCTCTGGCTGCGCTGTGGATTACCCGTCATCTGGATGCTACCGCGCCACTTAGAATTCCACAGGCTGGTGCCTGGCGCAGTGAAGAGGCAAGGGTGCTGGTGATATTTTTCCTCACGGCCCTGGCTTGGATTACTCTGCGCGAGCCCTTTGGCGGCTGGAGCCAATGGTTAAACGTACCCAGTGCTAACTATGCCGCGGTGGCTTTAACGTCGGTGATACTGATGTTTATTCTACCTAATGGTCAAGGCGGAAAATTACTCGACTGGGAATCGGCGTCGACTATTCACTGGGGCGTACTGTTGCTGTTTGCCGGCGGTATCGCCATCGCCAAGGCCTTTGCTGTGACCGGTATTAGTGGCGCTATTGGCGAATCTCTATCAGGCGTTACGCGATTATCCATTATTGTTTTAATTGCAGTGGTTGCTCTGACAGTTACCTTTCTCACCGAAATCACCAGCAATACCGCGACTACAACCTTGTTGATGCCAATTCTTGCCGCCGCTTCGCTGGGGGCTGGATTTGAACCAGCGCTATTAATGTTACCTGCAGCGCTGTCCGCCAGCTGTGCCTTTATGCTGCCGGTGGCCACCGCACCCAATGCCATTGTCTTTGGCACTGGGAAGATCACTGTCGAACAGATGGTTCGCGAGGGCTTCGCTCTCAATTTGATTGGCGTTGCGGTGATTACCGCTGTGGTTTACTTCTGGCTGGGCTAGTGTCTAGCCAAGGATTGGCTCGTCGGCAAGGCGTTTAATTCTGCAGCAGAACTTTAATATTGCTCGGCTGCAATGTTTGGCTGCCGGCGAAGGAGAGTACCAGAGTGGTAAGCTCGTCCCACACATCGCCATCACGCATGCCTTTTATCCCGCGGTCGATAGCGCCAGCCTGACGCAACAGCATGCGCAGGTGAGCTGGGCGCAAACGTTGCAGAGCGCTCTTAAATAACGGCAAGCGCTTTTCCCAAACGCCCGAGTTTTTAAGTGCCCAGTCGCTGTGTTCACCACCGGCCACTAGATCACTGGCTTTCACTAAAATACGCAACTCTCGGGTGATCGCCCAGAGTAGCGGAATGGCGTCGGTGCCTTCATTTTGTAAACCGCGCAGTGATCGCGCTGCGGACTGACCGTCGCCGATAAGGATCTTGTCGACAAACTCGAATAGATTGTACCTGGCGCTATCGGCCACCACCGATGACATAGTGCTGCCGTCGACTGTGCCGTCTGTAGCCAGTAGTTTGAGTTTCTCAATCTCTTGAACAGCCGCCAGTAGATTGCCTTCAACTCGGTCAGCAAGGATTTGCACTGCTTCCTGATTGGCACTGATATTAGCACTGCGCAGGCGCTGTTGAATCCAGCGTGGCATCTGCTTGGCATCCACTGGCCAGACCTGAATGTGCCCGCCAGCGGCCTCAAGGGTTTTCATCCATTTGCTATTTTGCGCGCTGCGCTCAAGCTTGGGCAAAATAACCAGTACTAAATTGTCCGGGTTGGGATTGGCGCATAGCTCGCTGAGCGCCGCCGCTCCCTTGTCACCGGGCTTGCCATTGGGGATTCGGATTTCTAGAATTTTTTTGTCAGAGAAGAGCGACAATGCATTGGATTCGTTGAGTATTTGGTTCCAGTCGAAATTGCCTTCGGCATGAAAAATATCGCGTTCGGAAAATCCCTGAGCACGGGCACCAGTTCGAATACTGTCGGCGGCTTCCTGCGTTAAAAGTGGGTCGCCACCGCTGATAATATAGATTGGCAGCAGCTGCTTTTTGACTTGGTCTTGAAGTTGCTCTGCGCGAATTTTCATCGCTTACTGCTCGACTGGCTTAGGCATCTCAGCTGAATCGTCTAGCTGAATTGCCTCAGCTGCGTCGCTCTGTGCCGGCAGGACTTTCAATCGATTAAGTATCTGGCGGACGATTTCCTGACGCATTTCTCGCTTAATTAATCGCTCTTCGTTCTCCGATGACAACAGGTCGCGCTCTTCAATTTCATAGTTGCGCTCAACCGAAGCGGTGAACAGATTCGTCAAAGGTGTACCTGAGGCATTGGCGATTAAAAAATCGAGGTCTTCATTGAGTTGATACTCGGCCACTCGAGCGCTGGCATTTAAGGTACCGATAAATCGGTTTTGGCGGAAATCGACAATGACCACTGAGTAGTCGGCCGCCGCCGCAGAGGAGACCACTTCTACGCCATAGACATCCAGTGCTCGAGTCAGCTCACTGACAAAATCGCGATCAGCCAGTTGGGTGGCAATATGCAAACTGCCGATACTCTGGGGCACTACCTGTGCATCGCGCAGTTGCCAGCCGCAACCGCAGAGCAGGGTAATCATTGTCGCTAACAGAATATTTCGCATTCTCGTTACTCTTTAGTCGCTCGTTAGTCGCGCTTTAGTCAGCTTTTAGCTGCTCTATTCGAAGCCGTTTAGTTAGCGACTATATTAACCAGTCTTCCTGGAACAACAATCACTTTTCGAATTGTCACACCATCGGTAAAACGCTGAACATTGCTGTCCGCTAGCGCCAGTTCTTCAATATTTTCCTTTGACGCATCCGCGGCCACCTGAATCTTGCCACGGACTTTGCCATTCACCTGAACCACAAGTTCAATCGAGCTGCGCACCAGCGCAGATTCGTCGAGTTTAGGCCAGGCGGCATCGGCCACTGCTTCAGAGTTACCCAGTGCTGACCAAAGGCTATGGCAAATATGTGGCGCTATGGGCGCCAGCAATAATACTGCACTGTTAAGGGCCTCCTGACGCACAGCGACACTTTGAGCGTCATTGTCGCTGTGTTTAGCTACTTCGTTTAATAGCTCCATCACCGCGGCAATTGCGGTGTTAAAGGTGTTGCGGCGTCCGTAGTCATCATTCACCTTGTTGATGGTTTCGTGTGTCTTGCGGCGCAGATCTTTGTGACTCTCATTGAGCGATTCTGGATGAATCTGAGCTGGTTTACCGCCAGCTGCAGCCTGATCTAAATGGCTGTGTACCATTGTCCAGAGCTTACGTAAAAAGCGGTGAGCACCGGAAACACCGTCGTCGCTCCACTCCAGAGTCTGCTCTGGGGGCGCTGCGAACATAGTAAAAAGTCGCACTGTGTCGGCGCCGTGCTTGTCGATCGCAGTCTGTGGATCAACACCATTATTTTTCGATTTTGACATCTTAGTAATGCCGCCGCTGAGAACGTCTTCCCCAGTCGCCGTCTCAATCGCCTTGAGACTTTTGCCTTTGGCATCGCGTTCAACAGTGACTTCGCTGGGATATAGCCACTGCTTGCGTCCGCCATTGTCTTTGTAAAAAGACTCAGCCAAAACCATGCCCTGACAGAGCAGGCTCTTGAATGGCTCGTTGCTGTTAACCAAGCCTTCATCGCGCAACAGCTTGTGATAAAAACGCGCATATAGCAGATGCAAAATCGCGTGTTCTATACCGCCAACATATTGATCCACTGGCAACCAGTAATCGGCGCGCTCTGGGTCAAGCATGGCGCTGTCCAGATCGGAGCACGTAAAACGCGCGTAGTACCAAGAGGATTCCATAAAGGTGTCAAAGGTATCGGTCTCGCGCTCTAAGGCTTGGCCATTGAGCGTATCTTTTTTCCACTCCAAGTCCGCTTTGATCGGGGATTGAATACCATCCATCTCCACCTCGGTGGGCAGCAGCATGGGCAGCCTGTCGAGGGGTACGGGAATCTCGCCGCCATCGGCCAGATTAAACATCGGGATGGGCGCCCCCCAGTAACGCTGACGACTAACACCCCAGTCACGCAGACGATAGTTAGTGGTCACTGAGCCATGATCGCACGCTTCAAGAGCTGCGGCGATAGCATCAAAGGCGGCATTAAAGTCGAGGCCATCATAGGCATCGGAATTAACCAAGGTGCCCTTGTCGGTAAAAGCTTCACTGTCTATATCGCAGGACTCGTCCCCCGTGGGGGCAATCACTTGCTTGATGGCTAGCTGATATTTTTTGGCAAATTCGTAATCGCGTTGGTCGTGAGCTGGCACTGCCATTACTGCGCCAGAGCCATATTCCATCAGTACATAGTTGCCCACCCAAACTGGAACCGTCTCGCCAGTCAGGGGATGAATAGCGGTGATACCAGTATCCATACCGCGCTTTTCCATGGTCGCCATTTCGGCTTCCGAGCTCTGCTGAGTTTTACATTCGCCGATAAAGGCTGCCAGTTCCGGGTTGGATTCGGCAACGGTTAGTGCAATCGGATGCTGCGTTGCCAGGGTAAGATAGGTCACGCCCATCAGCGTATCTGGACGCGTAGTGTAGACATCAAAGCTAGGGTAATCGCCAACCGCGGAAGACAGGTCAAAGGTCATGGTCACACCACGACTCTTGCCAATCCAATTGCGCTGCATAGTCTTTACTTGCTCGGGCCAGTGCTCCAGTTCATCGAGATCATTGAGCAGCTGTTCAGCGTAATCGGTAATACGGATAAACCACTGGGGAATTTCTTTGCGCTCTACTGGGCTGTCACAGCGCCAGCAGCAACCGTCGATAACTTGCTCATTGGCCAGCACTGTTGCGTCGTGGGGACACCAGTTTACCGCGCTGGTCTTTTTATAGACCATGCCTTTTTCATAGAGCTTGGTAAAAAACCACTGTTCCCACTTGTAGTAATCAGGATCGCAGGTGGCCAGTTCTCGCGACCAGTCGATACCAAAGCCCAGAGACTTCAGCTGCGCCTTCATATAGGCAATGTTTTCGTCAGTCCACTTTGCCGGAGCAGTCTTATTCTGAATTGCCGCATTCTCCGCTGGCAGACCAAAAGCATCCCAACCCATAGGGTGCAGCACATTTTTACCCTGCATCCGCTGATAGCGAGCGATCACATCGGTAATTGTATAGTTGCGCACATGTCCCATATGCAGCTTACCGCTGGGATAGGGGAACATGGCAAGGCAGTAAAACTTCTCGCGATCAGGGTCTTCGGTGACCTCAAAGGTCTTATTTTCGGTCCAGTACTGCTGCGCGTCACGCTCTAATTCAGCGGGGAGATAGGGATGTTCCATGGTCATGAAGAGTCACTGCTTATTGAATTGAAAAGAGGCGCGAATTATAAGGTAACCGGGCCCTAGATAGATAGGTTTGGGTCGCCTCAGAGACAGGTAGTATTGGGGAGGCTGGACGATGTGACGCTGTGGTCTACGATTAATCAGAGTGTTCAGCGGTAACTCTGATCGATAAATCAATGAGGCTTAACCTATGTATAGAGAGATTATCAAATTTTGGTTCGAAGAAGTCAGCCAAACCCAGTGGTGGAAAAAGGATGTCCAGTTCGATCAGTTAATAGCCAGCCGTTTTTCGGAGGTTCATGGGCAAGCATCTCGCGGTGAGCTTTATCATTGGCGCGATACGGCAGCAGGGCGCTTAGCCGAGATTATTGTGCTGGATCAGTTTTCGCGGAATATCTATCGCAATTTACCGTTGTCATTTGCAGCGGATTCACTGGCTCTCGTGCTGGCCCAAGAAGCGATTCGTTTTGCAGCGGATAAGGAGGTTTCAGAAGATCAGCGGAGCTTTTTCTATATGCCATTTATGCACAGTGAATCGGCGATAATTCATCAACAGGCAGTTCTGCTGTATAAGGCTTTTGGAGACGAAGGAAATTTGAAGTTCGAATTGCGGCACAAAGCCATCATCGATCGATTTGGCCGCTATCCTCATAGAAATGAAATTTTGGGGCGTGATTCAACAGCGGATGAAATTGAGTTTCTATCCCATCCCGGATCAAGCTTCTAACCGTTTAGGCCAGATCAAATGCTTATAGCGCCTAGCTCGCAATTCTTTCCGGCACACCCAGCTCTTTCAACTTTGCAGCCATATCCTCAGCCGAGGAGGCTGGGCGAATATTTTTGTCGATAAATAGAATCTTGCCATCTGTCCCGATATAAAATGTATGGCGCTTGGGCAGCCCGTAGACCGCGAGCACATCATAGGCTTTGGCGGTTTTTTTACTCGGGTCACTCAGCAGAGGGAAATCCGCTTTGTACGCTTCGGCAAATTCAATATTCTTTTCGATTGGGTCAACGCTGGCCATAAAGTAGGCAACTTCTAAATTCTTCAGCAGGTGGCCATTGTCTGCCAGGGATTTACATTCGATGGTACAGCCGCCGGTAAAGGCTTTCGGGTACCAAGCGATAACGACAGTTTCTTTACCCTCAAATTGGCTGGCGCTGTAAGTCTTACCGTCTGTTGCTTCGAGTAAAAAGTCTGGAGCCTGATCGCCGACTTCCAATGCCCCAGCGGCGCTTGCCGCTAGACTAAATGTGATTGCAGTTAAAAATGTTTTAACGTTCATATTTGTTTCCCCAATCTCTCTTTTAAATGCCGTCTTATTATTAATACACCGCAGATTAGCAGCGCCATGATCACGACCGGCCATGAGCCAGTCCGTGCAAAAAAAGTCTTTCCAGCTCTTGGCAGCACATTGCCCCTGAGTTCGCCGGTACTAAATTGTTCCAGTTGCTGTTCAATGCTGCCGCGGTGGTCGACTATCGCGGTAACCCCATTGTTTGTAGCGCGCAGCATGGGTTTGGCGACTTCAATGGCGCGCATGCGAGCCATTTGCATATGTTGCTGCGGCGCAAAGGAATCACCGAACCAAGCATCGTTACTCACCGTTAACAGCATTGTTGCCTCGCGGCTAATGCGGGCCACCAAATTAGGGTAGACAATCTCGTAACAGATTGCCGTAGCCAGGGGCTCGCCGGCTATGGTTAGCAACGACTGATCCGACGCGCCGAGAGAAAACGATGACATCGGCAGGTTAAAAAAGCGGATCAGACCGCGCAACACAGCTTCAAAAGGCACATATTCACCGAAGGGCACTAAGCGGGTTTTATCATACTGCCCAGATGCTGCGCCTAGGGCTACCACCGAGTTGTAGTACTTACCGCTCTGCCAGTCTTTGGTAGGTATACCGGTTAAGAGAGCGGTTTGGTTCACTTTTGCGCGGTTGTCGATACCATCAAGAAATTCACTGACAGACTGGGGAATTGCTGGAACAGCAGCTTCTGGCCAGACAATTAGGTCGGCACCCCAGTAGGGCTCAGACTGTTGTTGCAGTTGGGTAAAAATATTCTGGCGTTCGCTGGGTGACCACTTTTTGTTTTGATCAGTGTTGGGTTGAATCAATACCACTGAGAGATTTTTGCCGGTTTCCTGAGTCCAAGAGACGGTCTGAAGTAAGCGCCCGCTTACAGTAACGGTTATTATTATAAAAAGTGAGAGCTTTAATATGGCAGGGATAGGCTGTCTTTCTCCCGACGCTTTCCCCTTAAACAGTGATTGACCTAATTGCGCAAGAGTCGCTGCCGCCAACGCAGTCATAAAGCTTAACCACATTACCCCACCAATCGGTGCCCAGCCGTTAAGCCAGGTGTCAGTGTGAATATAGCCGGCATAGAGCCAAGGAAATCCGGTAAACATCCAGCTGCGAAACCATTCGCTGAGCACCCAGACTGCCGGCAGCCCAAGCAACCATGAGGTTGAATGCTGAGGAATCAGTGCACTGAGTGCAAAGGGCAGCGCAAAAAGTAAGGCCAGGAACAAACAGAAAAGCGCAGTTGCCAGCAGAGCCAGTGGCGCGGGAATAAAGCCGTGTTCATGGATGCTGATATAGACCCAGCTAACACCCGCAAAGAACATGGCGAAGCCAAATACGCCGGCTTTGACTAGAGCCTGCTTGATGGTTTGATGCTGTAATTTATAAAACAGTACGGCGATGCAGGGAATCGCAATGGGCCAGAAATTAAATGGCGCTAGGGCCATTGGCAGCATAGCTCCGGAGGCAAATAGTAGGAGAAATGTTTGCCCGCGGGCTGAACGCATCATGGCGTTATTTTAGTGACTTCCAGCTGGGTGATTTTGCGGTTATCACCATCTGTGACCTTGAAGGTAAAGCCATCAAAGTCGATGCTTTCATTGATCTCTGGCAACCGTCCAAAGGCGTGCAGAACTAGGCCGCCCACCGTATCAAACTCATCGTCTGCCAAGCCTACGTCAAAGAACTCGTTAAACTCGCTAACTTCAGCAATGGCCTCAACATTAAAGCTGCCACTTGTGGTGGCTTTAATCGGTGCTTCTTCATGCTCGTCGGTTTCATCTTCGATTTCGCCGACAATCTCTTCAAGGATATCCTCAATAGTTAGCAGACCGGAGACGCCGCCGTATTCGTCCACAACAATGGCCATGTGATAGCGCTGTTCGCGAAACTCTTGCAGCAGCACATTGAGGCGCTTGCTCTCTGGAATAATGGTGGCGGGGCGCAGCAGGGCTTTTAGATCAAATGATTCATTGCCCGACAGCAGCAGTGGCAGCATTTCTTTTGCCAGGAGTATGCCCTTGATATCGTCTGAGGATTCTCCGACCACGGGGAAGCGCGAGTGCTGGGAACTGATAACGACTTTGAGAACTTGCTCGAGGCTGAAGTCGTCGTCGATGATCACCATTTGCGAGCGAGGGATCATAATTTCACGGGCCTGCTGATCTGAGACTTTTAGCGCCCCCTCCATAATCTGCAGCACGCTGGCATCAATAATTGATTCATTTTCCGCACTGCGCAAGATATCGGCAACATCTTCACTGCTGCGTGGCGTTTGCGAAAAGACCTCGGCAATCCTTTTAAAAATGGATTTTTCGGCAGCGCTAGTGGTTGTTTCATCGTTCATTGTTTAATTGCTCGTGACTTTAGTCAGGTCGTCGGAGGACTCGTCGAGAATCCGGTAGGGGGCTGGGAAGTCTAGATTTAGCAAAATCTGTGTTTCTAAACCTTCCATCTGCTCGGCATCTTGATCTTCAATATGGTCGTAACCGAGCAAGTGCAAAACGCCATGGATCACTATATGTGCCCAATGTGCGTCGACAGTTTTTTGTTGCTCGGAGGCTTCCCGGATTACCACCGGGGCGCAGATCACCAGATCGCCGAGAATCGGCAAGGGTTCGGGTGTAACTGCATCAAAGGGGAAGCTGAGAACATTGGTGGCACCGCTTTTACCGCGGTAGCGCTGATTGAAATCGGCGCTCTCTTGCTCATCGACAATCCGAATACTCAGCTCGCATTCATCCCGCTCGTCACGTATCGCAGCGCCTAACCAGCGCTTGATACTGTCTTCGTCGGGAGAGTCTTCAGAGGCGCAGGCCTTCTGAATGTCGATCGTTAAATTCATTTGTCGGTTATTTATTCAGTTTTCTCATGGGCATCATAGGCATCTACGATGCTTTGGACAATAGGGTGGCGGACGACATCCCGTGATATGAAGTGGGTGAAACTCACTTCCTCGACAGTTTCGAGCACTTCGCAGGCATGAATTAAGCCGGATTGCACGCCGCGTGGCAGGTCAATCTGTGACATATCGCCAGTAATCACCGCCGTCGAGCCGAAGCCAATGCGAGTGAGAAACATCTTCATCTGCTCGCGCGTCGTATTTTGCGCTTCATCGAGCAGGATATAGGCGCCATTTAGGGTGCGGCCACGCATATAGGCGAGCGGGGCAATCTCAATGACGTTGCGCTCTTGCAGTTTTGCCACGGTTTCAAAACCGAGCATTTCATGCAATGCGTCATACAGAGGGCGTAGGTAGGGGTCGACTTTTTGTGCTAGATCTCCGGGTAAAAATCCCAGTCGCTCGCCGGCTTCCACTGCGGGCCGAACCAGCAGGATGCGTTCAACTTCATCTCGAAGTAGTGCTTCCACCGCGCAGGCAACTGCTAGATAGGTCTTTCCTGTGCCGGCAGGCCCAATACCAAAATTGACATCGTGGGTCTGAATCGCACGCACATAGCGCTGCTGATTGAGGCCGCGAGGTTTGATATTGCCTTTTTTGGTGCGAATCACGCTGAAGTTTTCAGCGCTGTCTATTGGCTCGGGTCTGTTAGCTGGGGGTGTTTGCATTAACGACGCCTCTTTACGAGATGGTTTGCCGGTGGAGTTGGCTTGTTGGTTGGAGGGCTGGTTAGAGAACTGGTTAGAGCACTGTTTTGAGGGCTGTTTTGAGAGCCGGGTAGGTTTCGGCTCTGGCTGGCTCTGACGTAAGTTAAGGTGCACTTCTTCGGGAGATAACTCAGTGCAATGTGCTGTTTGTTGGTAGAGATTATAAATAACCGCTGTGGCTTGACTGGCTGCAGTAGCATCGCCGTAGGCGGCAAAAAAATTGTCTCGCGAGCGAATATCAACGTCTAGGCGTTTTTCAATTAAGCGGATGTGTTCATCAAATTGGCCACAGAGTGCAGCGAGACGGCGAGCATCATTGGGCTCAAGAGTGAGCGTCGAGGCAGATGGTTGGTTATCCGATCTTTTCAATGAGTGCTTTTGTACCTTAGTCAAGTGAGCTTACTACTAGCATAGCGCGATCTGTGAAGCAGGGTAAACCCTTTGTCTTGCTCAAATAGTATAAGAACTTGGCCCCTTAAAGTGATTGCTTATATGCAGGCTGGCTAGGCTAATTCGCCACGCAGTGAGTTGGTTAGTGCCTCAGTGACAATACTGTCGACAAAGGTGCCTATCAGAGCGTGGTTATCGCTGCGGAAGTTCACCACACGATTATTCTCAGTACGCCCCTGGAGCTGCCCTGGATCTTTCTTCGAAATGCCGGTGACCAGCAATTTTTCGCGCTTACCAACCATGCGACGACTAATCTCGGCAGCGTTCTGGCTGATGCGATCCTGAAGGATTTTTAAACGCTGCTTTTTCACTGCTTCCGACGTGTTGTCGGGCAGATCTGCTGCCGGTGTTCCGGGTCTGGCGCTGTAGATAAAACTAAACGAGGTATCAAAGCCAATATCGCTAATTAGCTTCATGGTTGCGGAAAAATCCTCTTCACTTTCATTGGGAAAGCCAATAATAAAGTCCGATGAGATGCTGATATCGGGGCGCACTTCGCGCAGGCGGCGAATTTTTGATTTGTATTCGATCGCTGTGTGGCCTCGCTTCATGGCCATCAATATTTTGTCGGAGCCGCTCTGCACCGGAAGGTGCAAATGACTGACTAGCTCGGGTACGCGGGCATAGGTTTCGATTAGGCGATCGGAAAACTCTACTGGGTGAGAGGTCGTGTAGCGAATTCTATCTATACCGGCAATATCGGCTACATAGGGCAGCAGTTCGGCGAAGTCGCAAATGGATCCATCAGGCATCTCGCCGAGATAAGCATTGACGTTCTGGCCCAGCAGATTGACCTCGCGAACACCCTGTTGGGCCAGTGCGGCGATTTCGGCGAGCACATCGGCCATGGGGCGGCTGACCTCTTCACCGCGCGTGTAAGGTACTACGCAAAAAGAGCAGTATTTCGAGCAGCCTTCCATAATCGAGACAAAGGCGGATACGCCATCGGCTTCCGGTGTTGGCAGGCGATCGAACTTTTCAATTTCCGGAAAGCTAATATCAACGACTACTGTGCCATCGGCTTGATTGGTCTCCATCATCTCGGGTAGACGATGCAGGGTTTGCGGCCCAAATACCAAGTCGACAAAGGGCGCGCGCTTGGCAATGGCTGCGCCCTCCTGGCTGGCGACACAGCCGCCCACGCCAATAATTAAGTCCGGATTAGCCTCTTTTAAATGTTTCCAGCGACCGAGCTGGTGAAATACTTTTTCCTGAGCCTTCTCACGAATCGAACAGGTGTTGAGCAAGATTACATCGGCATCTTCCGCACTGTCTGTGGCAATCATCTGGTGACTGTCGCCGAGCAAGTCGCGCATGCGCGCAGAGTCATACTCATTCATTTGACAGCCATGAGTGACGATATGGAGCTTTTTAGTCGGTTTAGTCGCAGTTTCGGTCATCGAATTGGTTAATCTTTGATCAATTAAAGAGGTCGAGCATTATAGCCCTGCAAACCCAATTCGCAACATAAAGCCACTATTTCGGGTCGCCATTTAATGGCGTTATATAAAAACATCCTGTGCTATTATTGTCGCCCTCTAAACGCACCAAATTGGCAGACTATTCATGTCCAGTGAACCCATCTATCGAATTACCTTTTTTAACCAGGAACAGGTCTACGAGATCTACGCGCGGCATGTCTTTCAGAGTGATCTCTGGGGCTTTTTAGAGGTGGAAGAATTTATATTTGGTGAGCGCTCACAGATGATTGTTGATCCCGCCGAAGAGAAGCTTAAAAATGAGTTCTCAGGGATTAAGCGCAGCTTTATTCCGATGCAGTCCATTGTGCGGATAGATGAAGTGGAAAAAGAGGGAACCGGCAAAATCACCGAGGCTAATGCCAGCGCATCCGGCGGCAATGTGCGGCCCTTTCCGTTCCCGTCGATGGCTTCAAGCAAGCCGTCAAAAGACTAACGAGCAAGTGCAGCAAGTAGTTTTACTAGGCTTCGCCTAAGGCATTGTTAAGCCAGCTTAGCCGTGTATCGCTGGGGTCCACTATGATAGAGTTTGCGGTTTAAAGAACCGCTCGCGCACCGTAATTACTGAAAGCGATTGCGAAACGTAAAAACAGAGGTACCAATGACAGACGAAGTGCTCGACTTACTGCCTTATGAGTTTGCGCGGGTCAACCGTGTCCTTCTGCGTGCCGTCGAAAGCGATTTATTGTTGGCACCGGATGCCCCAGATTGGGCGGTCAGTGAAGTTGTTCGTATGAGCAGCGGCAGTTTGAGTCATAGCAGTCTTGCTGTGCATGCTGTTGGTGACCAAGAGTTTGATGCTCAGTTGAGCCAGCTATACAGCGGCCAGCAGGGTTCTTCTGAAGCGGTCATGGCGGATATGAAAGACTTCGTCGATATGGAGTCTGCAGCAGCAGAGCTCGAAGACGCCGGAGATCTTTTAGATGCAGAGAATGATGCGCCAATTGTGCGCTTGCTCAATGCCGTGATCGCCGAATCTTTAAAAGAAAATGCCTCCGATATTCATATTGAACCCTACGAGAAAGAAGCGCTGGTGAGGTTTCGTCTCGATGGCGTCTTGCGCACCGTGCTAACACCCTCTATTCAAATTGCACCGCTGCTTATCTCGCGGATTAAAGTGATGTCAAAGCTGGATATCGCCGAGCGTCGTCTGCCTCAAGATGGTCGTATGGGCGTGCGTCTCGGCGGCCGCAGTATTGATCTGCGTGTCTCCACTATGCCCTCCAGTCATGGCGAGCGGGTAGTAATGCGACTGCTGGATAAAGATGCTGGCAAGTTGAAAACTGATGATCTGGGTATGCCTCAAGACACCAAGGCGGAACTGGTCGATCTGGTGTCGCGGCCTCACGGTATTATTCTGGTAACCGGCCCCACTGGCTCGGGTAAGACAACTACTCTTTATGCTGCCCTGCAGCAGATGGATCGTCAGCAGCGCAACATTATGACTGTCGAAGATCCTGTGGAATATGATCTTCCGGGCATTAGCCAGACGCAGATTAACCTGCGTGCAGGAATGACCTTTGCCCGCGGCCTGCGCGCTATTTTGCGTCAGGATCCCGATGTAATCTTAATTGGTGAGATTCGCGACGGCGAAACTGCCGAAATTGCTACTCAGGCCAGTTTGACTGGTCACCTAGTGCTCTCAACCCTTCACACAAATACTGCTGCGGGCGCCATCACGCGACTGCAGGACCTCGGTGTCGATAGCTTTTTACTCGCGTCTACTGTACGCGGCATAGTCTCTCAGCGTCTGTTGCGAAAACTCTGTACTGACTGTCGCGTTTCTGAGCAGCCAAATGAATTTAATCGCAATTTATTGCAGCTGCAGCCCGGCGAGGAGATATTCCAGTCTTCTGGTTGCAGCGAGTGCAATAATACTGGCTTTAAAGGCCGTCAGGCACTCTTTGAACTGGTCTCGGTAGATGCCAATTTACAAACCTTGATCCATGAAAATGCCGGCGAATTAGAGCTTGAAAGTGCCATTCGCAAAACCGTGCCCAGTATCCGCGATGCAGGCTTCGAATTAGTGCGCCGTGGCGTCACCACTATCGAAGAAGTGCTTCGTGTCACCAGCGTTTAACTCAGGGCTCTAATCATGCCAGCTTTTGACTATGCAGCCTATGATCCCTCCGGTAAGCAGGTAAGCGGTGTTATCTCCGCTGACTCTGAGCGCCATGCCCGACGCCTGTTAAAAGAAAAGAAGCTGCTGCCATCAAAGCTCTCAGAAGTCAGTCAAACCAAGACTAAAAAGTCCGGGCCTCGCCGTGAAGCGCGAGTGAATAATTTTGATCTCTCCTTACTGCTGCAGCAACAGGCGATTTTGATCGAGTCGGGTCTGCCATTAGAAGATGCCCTGCGCATGACCATCGAGCAGGCGGAAACTGAAAAGCAACGGCGTATGCTACAGAGCTGGCGCAGTGAAATTATCGAGGGTCGCAGTTTCTCCGACGCCCTTCGTCGCTCCCCCTATAAAATTCCCGATAGCATTGTCGCCGGTATCAGTGTGGGTGAAGAGAGTGGCCATCTACACAAAGTATTGATGCGTATTGCCGAAGATCTTGAAAGCAGCGCTGAAAACCGCAAGACCATTAGTCGCGCCATGATTTATCCGGCGACACTGATCAGCACTTCAATAATTGTTGTCGCCATTATGATGGTGTGGGTCGTGCCCAAAATTACCGCTATTTTTATGAGCTCCAATCGTGAGCTGCCTCTGATTACAAGAATCATTGTCAATCTCAGTGAATTTACTCAGAGTTATGGCTTGATTGTGTTGATCCTATTGATCGGGCTTTATCTGGGCTTTGTCCAGGCCATGAAAGATCCTCAGCGCAATGAGAGATGGCACGGATTTATGCTGACCATGCCGGGTCTCGGGCGCTGGATTCGCATGGCCAATATTGCTGATTGGTCCCGCAGTCTTGGTGTTCTGTTAAGCAATGGCGTGCCGGCACTGGCGGCGCTGAAAATCTCCTCCTCGGTGGTGACCAATCTCCACTTGCGCAGCAAAATGGAAGGGGTTACCGAGTCTATGCGTCAGGGATCTACTCTGCATAAGGCATTACTCGAAGTTGATGTGGGCAGCGGTTTCCTGGTGCATATGGTGGGCAGCGGTGAGGCATCAAGTGAGTTGGATAAGATGCTATTGCGGGTCTCGGATTATTATTCTCTGCGGCTTAATAATGCGGTGGAAGTATTTTTGAAATTGATTAATCCGATTTTGATTGTTTTTATGGGGGTGATAATTCTCTCCGTCGTAGCAGCAGTGATGCTCCCAATAATGGATATGAACAATATGATCTAATTGTGGGGGATCTTTTCCCCATGGCGGCGTTGAAAATGTACTCAATCGGTCACTTACAACAAGTAAGCTCCCTTATTCCGTGCACTTTCGCCTTGCTACAGAACAAAAGCCCTGCTCGTAATCGCTCTAAATCGAATTGGGTCTATATAACTTTTTGTTGGTGATCTGCCGACAGAGTAGAAAAAAATTTAAGGGGTTTGAAAATGGTATCTAGGAATAAGCAGGCAGGTTTTACGCTGATTGAGATGATGGTTGTCGTGGTGGTGATTGCGCTGTTGGGCGCGATGATTGGGCCAACGTTGTTCAAGAAGGTGCAGCAGGCAGAGCGCACGCGTATCGCTCAGGATATTCGGGTTGTTGAGGGGGCGCTGAAGTTTTATCGCTTAGATAACTATCGCTACCCGAAACAGAGTCAGGGTCTTGAGGCTTTGATGACCAATCCCGGCGGTGCGGATAATTGGAATGGTCCCTATCTTGAAAAAGAGCCATTGGATCCTTGGGGTGAAGCCTACCAGTACAGCAACCCTAGCCAGAACGGTAAAGATGTTGATATCTATACGCTGGGGGCCGATGGTCAACAGGGCGGCGAAGGCTCTGATGCGGATTGGGGCAACTGGAACATAAAATAGTATGAGATCTTCCCCGGGTCGCCAAACTGGTTTTACGCTGATCGAGATTGCGGTGGTGGTGGTTATTCTCGCCACCATTTCGGGGATGAGTGTGTTTGCGATTAATCAGGCATTTGATCGACGCTACCAGAGCCAGGCAGAAAATTTGCTCACTTGGCTCAATCAGCTGTCTGAACAAGCTGCTCTAGAAGGAGTTGCCTATGGCATTGTCGGTGATGCCGAGGATCCTCAAGAGAGCAAAAATTTACAGCCAGTGGCCTATTTTCGTCAGCACTGGTTTGTCACCAGCTACCCCGAAGCGTTTGTCCTCGACAATCAGGCCAAAGCTGAATGGACGGTCTACAGCAGTGCCGAATACGATGAGATTGAAGATCCTCTGGCCGCTGAAGAAGATGCTTTGATACCTCTAGTGGCTATGCTGCCCGATGGCATTATGGAGCCAGCCGGCGAGCTGTTGTTGAGCTTTGCCTCAAATCCGTTGACCTACAGCTATAGCTGGGATGTTGAGACCTCGTCAATAGTTATGAAGAAGATATCAAAGCCATGAAAAATGCTCATTCGTCCCGTGGCGCTCGGGGTTTTACCCTAATTGAAGTGGCTGTTGCCCTGGCGATTCTCGGCTGGGTAATGGGCAGTGCGCTCTATTTGGTGCAGCAGTACGCCGATGAGCGTATCCGTCTGCGGGAGCAATTTTACTCATCCCAGGTATCCTGGAATCGTCTTTTAGAACGCTATCAGAATTCGGAAAAATGGCTGGTCAGTGGTCAGAGTTCCGGCCTTTCAACCAAAGGTGTGGCCAGTCAGGGCGATCAAGAATGGCGCTGGCAGGTGGAGATCAAAGAGGCGATGGGCAATGACCTCTACCGCTATGAGGCACAAGTGGGCGGCAAAGGTGCCGAGCGCGATAGCGCCAGACTATTTGTCTATCTGGTCGAGAAAAACTGATGCTTGTGGCGGCGCGTTCGCGCAGTCCTCAGTTCGGGAGAGCTCGTCAGACTGGCTTTACGCTGATCGAGGCGGTGGTTTCACTGATGCTGTTGGCGGTGATGTCGGTGATGTCCTATCAGGCCGTGGAGGTAATCCTAGGGGCTAATGATCGCAGTCGCGGCCAGCTTGAGGATGAATCGCAGCTGCATAGGGCTTGGCAAGTGATCAGTCGCGACATTATGCATCTGCGGCCACGGGCCTTTGCCGATGGCTTGGGGGCAGTTGAGCCTGCATATATAACCGATCCCAGCGAGTTTGGTCTGCGCTTTAGTCGTGGCGGCGGTCCGATGGTGCGTTCAAATCCGACCGGTATCAGCCGCATCGAATATCGTATCAACAGTGAAGATCAGCTCGAGCGACTGTCTTGGCCGATTACCGCATCCGCTCTCAATGTCGAGGGAAATCGCGTAATTCTGGTCAATGGTGTCGAGGACGTGGAAGTTGAGCAATTCTCAAGGGGCAATATTTTTTCCCCTGACTGGCCGCCAACTAACGAAAGCCATCACGAGCTCAGCTTGCCAAGGATGATCCGATTTACCATCATATTGCAGAACGGCTCTGAGACCACGCGGCTATTGCCGGGGCTTGCTTTCGATCCCAGTCTAACCTCTGGATTGACGGGCTCAGGTTCCGGCTCGACGCCAAATGGAGACGCTGGTACCAATGAAAACTAAACGCCCACCAATGGTTGGCCTTGGCCATCGCCATCGCCCTCAGGGGCAGAGCGGCGTGGCGCTGCTGGCAACGCTGATTTTGGTGTTGGCGCTGACGCTGATTCTTGGCAATATATTTTATCGTCACCAGATCGATGTCTCACAGGCAACCGGCTCACTTCATGGTGATCAGGCGGTGCTATTAGCGATCAGTGCCGAGAGTTGGGCTAGAGATCTACTGTCTTCGGATAATGATGACCTTGAAGTGGATCATTTCGGCGAGGATTGGGCTCAAGCGATTCCTTTGTTGCCCGTTGATGGTGGCACTATTGTCGGTTGTCTGGTGGATCTTGAATCGCGGATTAATATCAATAATTTTTCAACTTACACCGATTCGAGCTTGAATGCCGAGCGCCAAGCCAATGCCAATACCATGGGATTGGTTAAGCTGTGGGAGAGTTTGCTCCAGAATATGGGTTTTATGGTCAATGAGAGTCGAGTGTCGGTGATTGTTGACTGGCTCGATAAGGGTGACGAGTTAATCAGCCCTGCCGGAGCAGAGCAGTCGGATTACAGTGGCTTTTACCCGCCGCGTTTCCCGGCCAATACAGATATAGCCGATACCGCTGAGCTAGCTGCCATGGCAGGCTATAGTCTGGCCGAAGTGCAACGCTTAATGCCCTTTATTAGTGCATTGCCCGGTCCCACAACAATCAATATCAATAGTGCACCTGAGCCAGTATTGATGGCTCTGAGTGGTGATCTGGGTATTGATTTTGTCGATATGGTTGTGGATAACAGGCCTTTTTTGACTCTTCAGGAATTTTACCAGGCTATAGATATTCGTTTGATGGTCGGTGAGCCGGCACTGTCGATACGCTGGCCTGCCAAGTTAATTGATGTTAAGTCTGATTTTTTCCAACTTAATCTCGAAGTCACATTGGGGCAGTCAAGACTCGAGGTAAAAAGTATAATGCACCGCGGTGCAAATGGCCGCCCAGCAGTGATTCGCAGGGAGATAACGGTTGTACCTGCAGGTGTCACAACTGTACCATCTAGGGCTAGTGACTCTGATGAGGAAAATGCAGATGATTTAACCAGCTACGGTAGGGATCGATTTCGAGACCAGGATGAATATGACCGTGAGTATTACCTGCGTCCGATCTGTGAAATCGCCGATAGTTATACCACTGGCGATTTAAATGGGTCTGCTGAGCAGTTTTAAAAAGTAGCTCTACTAGACAGCTCTACTAAAATAGCTCTACTAAATAGCTCCACACATTGGCAATTTAAAAAGTAATAACCAGGACTTTGTAACAATGACAGTATCTGTTGATCATCTTCACCACCTAGACCGGCATCAGCTCGGCAGTGGTGACGCTAACAGAGCGATGGCGCTATGGGTGCCGTCCCAGCGTATTTGCCTGCACGTCATTGAAGCCCCTACTGCACCGCAGCGCAAATGGGCCGAGTTGATTCCCTGGATTCTCGAAGACCGTATTTTACAGCCAGTAGATGAAATGCACTTTGCTATCGGTGACAGTTTTATTCAAGAGGGCAAAAAGCAGCTAAGAGTCTCGGTTATCAGCAAACAGGATATGCGTGAATGGTTGCGCATTGCCGACAATGCCGGTGTTACCGCCGCTGCTATGGTGCCGGATTATCTGGCACTGCCCTTTGAATCTGGGCGCATTAGCATGGCCTGGTGCGAGGGTCAGTTTTTGGTGCGCAGCGACACTGACAGCGGGTTTTCCGCGGCTCCAGATATCGCCTGGTTGTTAGTGCGCCGCCTATTAGAGCGCGCCGATATCGCACCGCGACTATCTATCTCTATACCAGATGCAGCGTTGATGCCCGAAGATCTCCGCGAAGCCGCTGACGTCAATGATACTGAGATCGACTGGCAGTTTTCCGATATGCCCATGTCAGCCAACCTGTTGACCGATGAGTTTAAACCCCAGACCACCGAAGTATCCTCTTCATCATGGCTATCGACTGCAGCTCTGCTAGTGCTGGCGATAGTGCTTGGTTTTGGATATCTGCAACTGTCCAATGTGCGCTTCGAAGAGCGTATTGCCGAGCTCGAGACTCAGGCTAGTGCCGGTTTTAGTAATTTATTTTTAGGTAAGCGTGCCAAGCCAGGCGATATCCGTAGTAGCGGCGAGCTGCTAATGGCGGATATGTTTAAGCAGCGCGAGAGCTTGCAGGCCCCTGTTATGAAGGCCCTCATCGCTTCAGATCCTATAATGACTAACTGTAATTGTGAATTAGAGACTCTGGTTGCCAGTGACTCCGGTGTTAGCTTGGGACTCAAGAATGTTGCCAGTGGCAAGATCAAAGCCGCTACTGTGCCTGGTTTTAAGGTCGATCAAAAAGTCGCTGACGGCGTCACAACACTGACACTGCGCAAGGTGGGTCAATAATGAAAGGGTTGACCTTTGTAAGCGGAATTAGTGCTTGGTTATCTCAGCGACAGCCGCGTGAACGAATCATTGTGGTGGTTGGCGCTGGGATTGTCTTTGTAGTTGCCGTCTATTTGGCCCTGCTACCGAGCCTGGAACGATCCACTGAGCTGCAAGAGCACCACCGGATTCTGCAAGCTGATTTGCACTGGTTAAGCGAGCAGACCGACAGCGTCAGTCGACTGAGCAATAGCTGTGTCGATAAAACGATTAAACCGGGCGCCGCTAAAGATGTGATAAACCGATTGGTTCGACGCAATCAAATTAAGTTGGTTAAGATTGCCGAGCAGGCTCAGGGAAAGTATGCGCTTAGTCTAGAAAGCATCAATGCCAATCGCCTGTTGCAGTTGGCTCATCAATTGGCCTGCCAGGGACTGAAAACAAATCTCCTCGATGTCAGCCGCTCCGATGCTACTGCGACTAATTATACGGCGCGCATGGAGGTTCAGTATGTCAATTAATAGCGCTAGCATACAAGCCTATCTGCAACGTTCTATATCTGGTTCGCCGGTGCAAAAATTGCTTTTATTGAGTAATTTTTTACTCACAGCACTGGTACTCTCACTATTTACAACCATTGCGATATTGTTCGTTCAAGACGAGCCAGCTGCCAAGGCTGTTTCTCGAACATCAACTCCAGTAGTGGCGAGTTTGCGCTGGAACTGGTTTAGCGGCGTCGCGATCACTGCGCCGATTGTAGAAGTGGATTCTAGCAATCTCGCCGATGCGGATCTCAACGCCAAGCTTCTCGGCGTTATGCTTAGTGAGAACACTTCCTCAGCGACTATCTCCCATAATGGGCGGCGAGAACAGGTTTACCATATTGGTGATAAGCTCGGCTCATCGGTAGTTATTAAACAGATACAGGCGTTTCGTATTATCGTTGAGCAAAACGGCGCCAAGCGGCAAATCCTGCTGAAGAAACCAGAAAGTATTATGCAAGCTGAGGACGTCCCCGACACTTATAAAAACGCTCAGCCTGCAGATGAGGGTTTTGCCATGGCCAATATGTTTGGTGCGCTGCCGGTTAAAGTGGATAATTATGGCAGCGGCTTTAAACTCAACAAACTCTCTACTGAAATGAAAATGTTAGCTGATATTGAAGACGGCGATGTGGTCGTGGATATTGGCGGCACAGGGGTTCAGGAACTGATGTCGGATCCCGCAGGCTGGATTAAGTATAGCAGCCAGACCAGCTTGCCTGTGACAGTGATCCGCGATGGTGAGCAGGTAGTGATCTATGTGAATGCTGCGAGCTTGTCGGCTAAGATGTTACCCAAGTTCGGATTAAACTAATTAAGTATAAAATCGCGAAATATAAATCGTAAATAAAATGAGAAAAATAATGATCGGCCAGAAGCAGACTTTTGCCAAACGAATTATCCGCCTATTGGGGGCTCTGAGCATCGTGCTGAGCATGATTGCAGAGGTTAGTGCGGGCGAAGTGGTACGAATAAACTTCCGCGATGCGGATATTCGCAGCGTTATAGAGAGCGTTGCAGAAATTACCGGCAAATCTTTTGTCCTCGACCCGCGTGTCAAAGGCAAGGTCACCATTATCGCTCCTGAGGCAATCGATTCAGATCTGCTATATGAGGCGGTGCTTTCAGCGATTCAGGTTCAGGGCTTTCAGGCAATCGAAGATGGTGCGGTGACTCGCATAGTGCCGTTTAACCAAGCGTTTAACTTTGCCGGTGGCGCCGGGGACAATCGGCTGATTACCAAAGTGATGCAAATCGAACATGTTCAGGTTGCGACATTGGTTCCTGTTCTTAAACCCGTAATGAGTTCTGGTGCGCGGCTAAATGCTTTTGCGCAGAGCAACTCCATGGTGGTCACCGACGTGCAATCCAATATTCTGCGTCTTGAATCCTTGATCGCCGAACTCGACGACCCAACTTTAAATGCCGTTGAAGTAATTAGTCTTAAGAATATTTCAGCTGGTGAAGCCGTGTATATTGCCGGCCAGTTAAAGCAGCTAAAAAAACAGGAGCTGTCTTTGGTTGAAGATGGCATGAACAATCGCCTCATTATCAGCGGACCCGCTTCTGCTCGTCGGGCATTTAAAGCGATGTTGAAAACGCTAGATCAGCCGTCGACGAAAAAGGGCAGCGTCGAGGTTATCTACTTGGATTATTCTCGCGCCGCAGAGATGAAGCCAATCGTTGAAGGCATGTTGCAGTCAGATGTGTTTCTCCAGCTTGCCGGCGAAGCTGTAGCAGATAAGAAAGCTAAAGCGGCCTATCAAATTCAGCTCGATGAGCTGAACAATGCTCTGGTTGTCGCTGCGCCCACCGCGGTGATTCGCGAAATTAAAAATGTCGTTGCTCAGCTTGATCGTTCGCGACCTCAGGTTTTGATTGAGGCTGTTATTGCTGAGTTATCAGAAGATCAGGCTCAAGAGTTGAGCTCCCAACTTGCATACAGTAGTAAAAATCGCGGTGGCTATCTAACCAATTTCGATGGTCTGTTGGCTACTTTGACGGGGTTGGGTATCTCGGGCGTGGAGCCGACGGCTACTGAGTTGGGCTTGCTGCCCAAAAAAGTCATGGCCGTGGCCGGAGATTTTGATTCTGGAACCGGCAAAGGCATTGGCCTATTAATCCAAGCGTTGAAAACCGATGGCAGCACCAAAATTCTCTCAACACCGTCGGTGGTCACTCTAGACAATGAAGAGGCGACCCTCTCTGTGGGTGAAGAAGTGCCCTTCCAGACAGGCAGCTTTACCAGCAGCAATAATGGTAGCAATAATCCTTTCACGACGATTAATCGTGAAGAGGTTGGCGTGAAGTTAAAGGTGAAGCCGCAGATAAGCAAAGGCGATTCGGTGCGTCTCGAGATAGAGCAGGAATCCTCCAAAGTTAAGAGCGGTGTGCCGGGGCTGCAAACCACTTCAAAAAGTACCATGCAAACCAATGTCTTAATACAGGATGGAGAGCTGCTAATACTCGGGGGCTTAATCGAAGACCAAACCGGTGGCAGTGCCACTAAAGTCCCGCTTCTGGGTGATATTCCGCTGCTTGGGCGACTGTTTCGGTCAACCAGTAAGGCGGATTCTCAGTCGGTATTGATGATGTTTATTCGGCCAACCATTATTCGCACCGCAGCAGACGCGCGCAAATTATCGGGCAGTAAATATCGGCATCTGATCAAGCGTGATATGGACAGTAAAGAGAGCGGATTGATTCAGCCAATGCTCGAAGAATTTATCAATCAAGGGCAGGACCAAAACTAAACTGAGGCGCTATGAGCATCTACCTGCAACATTTTGCCCTTGCCCGAGAGCCTTTCTCGATAGTTCCTGATCCTGGATTTCTCTATCCCAGTATCTATCACCGCCAAGCGGTCGCCCATTTAAAATATGGTCTCGACCGCGAAGGTGGATTTATCTTGCTCACTGGCGAAGTGGGTACAGGTAAAACTACCCTGACCCGCACCATGATTAAGCGCATTCCGCCCCATGTGCGCGTTGCCTATATTCTCAATAGTAAGCTCAATGTCGCAGATGTGCTGGCCAGTATTTGTGATGAGCTAGATGTAGAGTTACCTGACGCCTCTGCGCTGTCGCTGACTAAACAGTCTTTCACTAAACAGTGCATAGATGCGTTGAATCGCGATTTGCTTGCCAATCATGCGGATGGCAGAAAAACATTAATTGTTCTCGAAGAAGCCCAGAACCTTACACCGGAAGTGCTGGAAACACTGCGTCTGCTTAGTAATCTTGAAACCAGCACGCATAAACTTTTACACATATTATTGGTCGGTCAGCCCGAGCTTTTGGATATTCTCGCCCAGCAAGAGTTGCGCCAGTTAAATCAGCGAGTAGTTTCTAGATTCCATCTATCGCCCCTGGATAAGAATGATCTGTCCAACTATATCAATCACCGACTGCACCGTGCCGGCGCCAAAAGAGCCATCTTTGATAACGACTGTGCGGCGGTTTTATTTCGCCTTACTGGCGGTGTGCCACGGCTGATTAATTTGGTTTGTCACCAATCTCTGGTCGCGGCTTACTCTACTGGTGCCCAGACTGTTTCTGCAAAATTGGTCAAGCAAGCCGCCAGTGAAATTCTTAGCGAACCGAAAAAATCTGTGGGAAAAAAATTCTGGTTATTGGGTATTATCGTTGCACTGGCATTGAGCGCTGGGCTGATATCTAAACTCGCTCCGCCAGAATTATTAAATAAAATGTTTCCGGCAGTGGCGCAATTAGATGTACAGGAAAAAACGCTTCAGGCTGTTATTGACCCGCCATTGAATACTGCGGATATTGCAGACTTGGACAACGCGCTAGAGCCATTATTCTCAGAGCCGGCTATCGAGATTCCAGTTGAGCAGCAAATTAGCTCACAACCAGTGGCTATAGCCCCACAGAGTAATGCTAATCCCTTTGTTGGCCTCTTAGCCCTCTGGGGGACCGATGCGACAGATGTTTACAGTGAAGAAGAGCTAGCAGCAGTTGCTGGTCTGACTAACCTTCGTAGCGAAAAAATCAGCGCAGCTAATATGACCTCGCTCGAACAGATTAATCGCCCTGGGATTGTTTGGCTGTCAGAAGACTCAGGATATTTAAAATCCTATGTCCTGGAACAGCTGGGTGCTGAGCAAATCCGGCTGCAGGATCGTCTGGGTAGCGTAAATATCTCAGCGGAAGATTTTCAGCAGCGCTGGAATGGCAGTTACCTTTATTTGTGGCGTCCGCCACAGAGCTATGTCTCGCCACTGAGTGCGACGAGTGTAGGGATTGAAAATATCAGCAACTCAGAGCTCGTTGATTGGCTTCAGGCACAGCTTGCTTCCTTAGATAACAGCAACGATATCATTATCAGCGGCGGCCGTTACACCGCCGCAATTGCACAGCAGGTGCGGCGTTTTCAGCAGCAACAGGGTCTTGCGGCTGATGGAATTTTGGGACGCGAGACATTGATGCGTTTGGCTCAGTTAAGCGGTGAGAATATTCCGCTGCTGAGGGAGGACGCTTAATGTCCTATATTCTCAATGCCTTAAAAAAAGCCGAGCACGATAGATCGCGCGAAGAGCCGGAAAATCTTGACGATTTTGTCAATTCTGGCTGGGATCCCTATGAAAAAACGGCAAAAAGTTCTACGAGATATTGGTTGCCAGTGGCCATTTTGGTGATTGCAGCGCTGCTGTTTTATGGGTTCTCAAACCTGAGGTCCCAAATGGAAATACGTTCTATGCCTGCTGTCGTGAATATTGAAAAAGCCACTGTAGCTAGCTCAACTGCAGAGTCAGTACTCGAGGCTCCAACAGTTGCAGAAAAGCCGGAGATTAGTGATACACCTAAAGCTATTACTACGCCAATGGTAAGTACTTTATTGCCTGATGTGAGTATTACCGGCCATATATTTATTCGCAGTGGCTCGCGACTCAATCGAATTTTTGTCGGTGAAAGCACTTACCATGTGGGTGATATGTTAGATGGCAAGTGGCTGATTGAATCGATTAATAGCGACAGTCTAGAACTCCGTTCAGACACTCAGACCACAGAGCTGCCGCTGCGATAACCGCAGAGCCTTGGGTTAGATACCTAGTCCGAAAAGACTTCGAGCCCAGACTCTTTACCGCGATCGAAGCGCTTGGCGCGGCGATAGGGGAATACGTCGAGTACAAATCCATCGCGAATTTTTTCTTGCAGGCCCTGCCAAAAATCCACATCGTAGAGATCGCTGTGCATCTCTTCAAACATCTTTCGGGCTTTGGTATTGCCGGAGAAAAACAGTCTAAATTCTTCTGGGAAAATATCGTCTGGACCCACCGTATACCAAGTGCCAGCCTGCATCTCTTCCTCTTCGGTGCGCGGCTGAGGAATCTTGCGGAAGTTGCAGTCGGTCAGCGCGGCGATTTCATCGTAATCATAGAACACCACCCGAGCGTGGCGGGTCACACCAAAGTTTTTCAGTGGCATATCGCCTGGGAAAATATTGGCTGCCGCCAACTGTTTAATACAGTTGCCGTACTCTTCCATCGCACTGCGCATCTGTTCGTCATTAGCAGTTTCTAAATAGATGTTCAGCGGCGTCATATAGCGTTCGGTGTAGAGATGTTTAATCACCAGTTTGTCACCGCGAATTTCAATGGTCGACGCCGCCACTTTTTGGAGTTCCTCTAAAAGCTCAGGTGAAAAACGGTCCAGAGGAAACACCAGGTTATCGAAATCCTGAGTGTCAGCCATTCGGCCAATGCGGTCATGCCGTGAAACTAGACGGTATTTATCGCGCACTATCTGGTGAGTAACTTCTTTCGGTGGGGCAAATTTATCTTTAATAATTTTAAATACAATATTGTAGGAGGGCAGTGTAAACACCGTCATCACCATACCCTTAATGCCTGGCGCAATAACAAACTGATCATTAGAGCTATCTAAATGATGAACCAGCTGACGAAAAAATTCAGTTTTTGCATGCTTGGGAAAGCCCAGAGAATTATAGATTTCATAATCCAATTTTTTCGGCATTAGCGTTTTTAGAAAGTGCGCATACTGATAGGGCAGCGGCGCATCAACCATAAAATGATTGCGGGTAAAACTGAAGATAACACTCAGATCATCAGTGTTAAAGATCGCGGTATCCACATACAGCTGACCCTTCTCATTATTTAAGATCACAATTGCCATGGGGAAAGTCTGATCCCCATCGATAACACGGCCGACCATATAGGCGGCCTTGCTGCGATAGAAGGTGGATTCCAGCAGATCAAATTTGAGATCATCCGGCGAGCCAATCAGATTGGGTGTTACCTCGCTGCAGAAAACACTGAGGATACAATCCAGATCCAGCTCTATATCTTCACCGGGCAAAGAGAACTCTGACTCTTTGAGAATGCGGCGAAAAATATCGCGTCGATCGTCGCCTTCATAGCGCACAAAAATACTGTATTCAGCGGCTGGCGCTTCAATCATATGAGACGACAGCACATAGATAATATCGTCATTAATTTTGTCGTGGTCGTGCAGGTCGGCAAACACCGAGTTAAAAAACGTCTCGGCAATCTCGAAATTGGGGAAATTAAATACCAGTTGGGTATAGGCTTTTTTCGATTCGGCCCAGAGGTCCAGATCAGCAATATCCTTGTTGGTTACCATACCCAGATACATTACTGTCTGAGCTACTTTGGCTTTATACATTTCTAAGCGATCCACATTGGCTTGCTGTACACCGTGCCAATCCGCTTTCTCAAAGCGCGCTTTAGCACTGAGAGTAGAGTTTAAGTAGTCGGCAAAATAACTGCGAAAGCCATTGAGAATGGTTTTTGCCATGCGTCTTGCGGTGGAGTTATGAATCAGTGGAGTTTGCGCCATGCTTATGGGCCTCGGCAGATTAGCTCGGGATCAAGTTAGAAATCAGAAGTGTTTATTTTAAAAGCTGCTTTAAATTATCCAGCTCAGATAAGGCCTGTTCTTTGCTCGCTCGCTTCATCGATGTCTCGGGCAATGCCGCTGGGGGTTCCACAGTAAACACTTCACCGGCGATTACGCGCGCGCAAAACTGCTGATAGGTTTCTGCAAATTGCGGAAAGGCTTTGCTCTCGACAGTGTTGGCCAAAAAGTGCCAGCCACAGTCGCGGCCTGCGGCATAGACTGCTGGGTGAGACCATTTCTGTGCCGCCTTTGGACTCGGCATATTGCACGCTTCAAGATAGGCTTTTCGCGGCGAGGGCAGACCGTCGGGCATACCCACCGCGCGACAGGCATTGAGCATCTTGTGCAGAGTTGGCAGGTAGTCGTTATCGGCGATTATCTTTTCTGCGGCCAACAAAATAATGCGCGGAGCAAAATCTCCCAGGCTCGACAGCCACAACTTTTTCGCCAGACCAACAGATTCATTTTTATCGCCAAAGGCCGCGTAATACTGATTGTGATAATTGGCACGGAACAAGGCAAAGGTCTGATTGATTGCGTCAATCAGTTCCGGGGTCGCTGGGGTCGGTTTAGCTTGCCCAGCTGCGGTCGGTGAGGTCTTCGACGAAGCTGCGATCTCGGATGCGACCGTTTGGATTAGATCCTTGTTGTTTGCCATGTGCTGTATCCGTTGACGAAGGTTGAATATGTCGCGCCCACTGGCGCTTAACGAACTGAAGAAACTTAGTACTCCAAGACCTCTGGGGCATACCATTCTCTTGCCAATAGAGAATGAATTCCGGCACCAACTGCTCGGCGAACTGGCGGTTGATATTGGCCATCTGCAGTACATCGTAGACCGATGCTCTGGGCTGCCACTGAGCTTCAATTTTGCGCGGCATACTGTCTTGTTCCATCATGCCAGAGAAAAACTGCCACTGGCGACGTATATGCTGGATAAACTTCGAGTCCCAGGTGCTGGATAGATCACCGCGATCGCGCCAGTAGAGAATAAACTCGGGGATCGAATCTTCAACAAAATTGCTATTAATGCCCCCCTGACCAATCAATATTTGCAGGGCATCTCGGGAGGGTCGCCACTCATTAGTCAGTGCTACTTCCTGACGGCGGCGGTGGGAACTAGCTTCAGCCTGTTGCCACTGACGCCACACCTCTTTGATAAATTTCGACTCCCAGCTATGACGTGGCACATTGCGCTCGCGCCAATAGGTGACAAACTGCGGAATTTGCTGCTGGGCAAAGAGCTGAGTCACGCCCAGCTGACTTAGCTGCCGCATCGCATCCTGACTTGGCTGCCAGCTATTGCCCATGGTCTTGGCCGAGGTCGGTATGCCATTGTAGGGCGTGGCTGTTGTTGCACTGTGGTTATAAGCGGGCTGCTGACGTTGATTGCTATGCTGTTGCGAATTTGTTTGAGAATTTGTTTGAGAGCTCGTTTGCGGGCTCTGCGTGATACTAGTCGCCACGCCATCATTAAAGGCAAAGCGAAAGTCCCGCTGTGAGGAAAAAGGTGCGCCGCCAATCAACAGCAGGCCCTTCTCATGGAGTCCCGCCGAAAGGCGCAGAATATCGTCCTCTCGCCAAAAGGGTACCAGGCTCAGGAGTTTCTCTGATGCCACTGTAAACCACTCAAAACCTTGGTTTTGCTCCGGGGTGCCATGACTGCGGCACTCCTGCAAAAGTTGCAGCAACACGGTCTCTTCCAGCCCGATAGTGGCGGCCAGAGTAGGTGAAATAGTGATCGGTTTTTCGGGTATCAAAGACATCGCAATACTTTATCAGAAAGCCCACGGATGAACGAGGTTAAGATTTTTTTGTCATGGCTTTTTTAGCTCTAAACCGCCCAGCCCCCACTCACAGGAAATACCTGACCGACAAAACAATCCGCTGCATCCGAGCATAAATACGCTGCAAACAGTGCGTCCTCACGCAGTGACACCAATCGCCCAAGCGGCACGTCGCGTTTCAGCCGTTCCTGAAATTTCGGATTGGCCTTGGTTTCTTCGGGAAAATAGGTGGGGTTATCGACAAAGTTCTGGGCTATCGCATTAATCTGAATACCCTGAGGTGCCATCTCTACACCCATGGCTTTAACATAAGCGAGCTGGGCTCCCCGGGCGGCACTATAGGTCGACGCCCGTTTCATGCCGCGCAGTGCCGAGGCGCTGCCCATCACCAAAATCTTGCCCCCCTGACGCTCAATCATCTGTGGCAGAACCGCAGTGCAGAGTCTTGGCATGGGATCGACTACCGCACTAAAAGTGGCCGACCATTCGCTGTCATCGACTAGCTCGCCCTTGGTAAAGGGGGCGGGAATCGCCAGATTAATCACCAGTACATCTATATGCCCAGCCTGTTGAATAATCTTGGCAGGCAGAGCGGGGTCGGTAAGCAGGTTGTTGTCGGCGATCACTTCGGCACCCATCTCGGCAAATACCTCACAGAGGGTAGGGCCCATAAAGGTATCAGCCTGAGTCACTAGGATGCGCTTGCCGGTAAGTTGCGAACTGTTCATTGGCTGTCTCCGATACTGATTTTAGTTAGCTTGCTTGGCGACGCTTTGCAGCGCTTCGCCAGTTAAGCGATTAACCGTCCAACCTTCCATGGGTACTGCACCCAAGGATTGGTAAAAATCGATGGCCGGTTGATTCCAGTCGAGTACCGACCATTCCAATCGGCCACAGTGTCGCGATACCGCGATCTTGGCCAGATGAGTTAGCAGTGCTTTGCCAAAGCCTTTGCCGCGCATGCTGGTTTCCACAAGTAAGTCTTCGAGATAGATGCCGGGTTGGGCGAGAAAGGTTGAGTAGTTGGTAAAGAACAGTGCCAAGCCGACCGGCTTGCCCTGATACTCGGCAATAATCACCTCGGCGCCGGGCTGGTCGCCAAACAGTGTAGCCGCTAGTTTTTCTTCGTTGGCCACCACTTCATGAGCGAGTTTTTCATACTCCGCTAGTAGGCAAATAAAGTGCAGGATGGTTGAGCAGTCGCTGACTGTCGCTGGACGTATTTTAAATTCAGGGCTGTTGGACGAGGGCTGCATATTGATCCACTATTTTTATTATTTTTGACCCTGCATCTTAGCCCCCGTAGGCAAGATTGAGAATAGCGTTATCACTGTACATAACCCCAGTAATACGCTTAAATAAGGGCCATCTTGAAGGAGAAGTTACGTGGCTACCAAAGTTAAATCCGCCTTTGTCTGCAATGACTGTGGCGCTGACTACACCAAATGGCAGGGGCAGTGCACCGAGTGCCATGCCTGGAATACCCTCTCGGAAATACGTTTAGGATCGCCGGCGCGCGGTGGCAAAACCTTGCGTTCTGGGTTTGCTGGTGCGGTAGACAGTGCGGTTAAAACGCTTGCGGATATAGCGCTGGATGAGGTTCCACGCATTAGCACCGGAACTGGCGAGCTGGACCTAGTGCTTGGCGGTGGCTTAGTGCCGGGTTCTTGCGTGTTACTAGGCGGCGAGCCAGGGGCGGGCAAGAGTACTGTGCTGTTACAGACCTTGTGCAAGCTGGCAGAAAATCATTCGGCACTCTATGTCACCGGTGAGGAATCGCCGCAGCAGATTGCTATGCGCGCTAATCGTCTGGGCCTGCCCACCAATAAGCTTGAGGTAATGGCCGAGACCTCGGTGGAAACGGTCTGTGCTATCGCGGAGCAAAAGCGTCCGAAAATTCTGGTGGTGGATTCGATTCAAGTGATGCATATGGAAGAGGTGGCCTCGGCACCGGGCAGTGTCTCTCAGGTTCGAGAAAGTGCCGCCATGCTGGTGCGCTTCGCCAAGCAGAGTGGCACGGTTCTGATTCTGGTGGGTCATGTAACCAAAGACGGTTCCTTGGCTGGCCCAAAAGTGCTTGAACATATGATTGACTGCTCGCTGATGCTCGAGGGTTCCAGCGACAATCATTTCCGCACCTTGCGCAGCCATAAAAACCGCTTTGGCGCAGTCAATGAGCTCGGGGTGTTTGCCATGACCGACAAGGGCCTACGCGAAGTGCCGAATCCTTCAGCGATCTTTTTACAGCGCGCTGAGGAAATTTCCTCGGGTAGCGTGGTGATGATTATCTGGGAGGGTACCAGGCCCTTGCTGGTTGAGTTGCAGGCGTTGGTAGATGACAGTCATCTGGGCAATCCGCGGCGTGTGACTGTGGGCCTAGATCAGAATCGCCTGTCTATGTTACTGGCGGTGTTGCATAGGCACGGTGGTATTTCAGTTGGCGATCAGGATGTTTTTGTCAATGTGGTGGGCGGGGTCAAAGTACTTGAAACCAGTGCTGATCTGGCACTGATTTTGGCAGTGATCTCAAGCTTCCGCGACAAGACGCTGCCCCAGGACTTAGTGGTCTTTGGTGAGGTCGGACTGGCCGGTGAAATTCGTCCGGTGGCCAATGGTCAGGAGCGTTTGCGCGAGGCGGCAAAGCATGGTTTTACCCGCGCTATTGTGCCGGCGGGCAATGTGCCGAAGCAGCCGATTAAAGGGATGCAGGTGATTGGTGTGCGCAAGGTGACTGAGGCTTTAGAAGCAGCGTCTTGCTAGTGATTTTAGGCCGTGACCAATATAGAGATGGTTTCCGGTTCTTGCAGCAGCGGTTGAATCTGTCCCAGTGCGTAATTGCGCTCAGTGGAGTCTTTCCAAGCCTGCCAGTCGGTCAGAGATTCCATCTGAATCAGGGTGTAGCGAATGTCTGAGTCGTTAATATCTTTAAAGGCTTTGCTGGAAATAAACCCTTTGGCGGGCACGGCGGCCTGAATAATTTTTCGTGAAAACTCTTCGTAGGTGCTCTCCATTCCGGGAGCCAGGATTCGTTTAATCAGTACTGCAAGCATGGTTGGTGCACCTTCTATTGGCTTGCGTGCAGATTAACATGTTGTAGCAGTCAGGATAAATACCGGATCTAAAGGAAATCAATTTGACTTCAATTGTTGAAGCGACTAGATTGCAGGCTCTTGCTTATGCAATAGGTTCTCAAGTTCGGTTAGCTTTGATTTTGACTGGATAAGAGTGAAAAGGGAAGTTGGTGCGCTCCGCCAAGGTTTGGCTGATGGAGCTATCCCAACACTGCCCCCGCAACGGTAAATAAGAATGTTTAGTAGTGATGCCACTGTGTTTTTTTAAGCATGGGAAGGTTGCTAAACAGAACGGCTATCTTTTACGAGAATATCGCTGTTCACTTATGAGTCCGGAGACCGGCCTATCGCAACGCAGACAAACCGCGGGGTGCGGTCTTGTGCTGATTGACAGTCTCTGTCGGTTTTCTTGCACGCCCCCGTAAAATTACTTTAATCACTCGGGTGTGAGTGTAAGAGAACTCTAAAATGAAATTAATCTATACCTCTGCGGCTATTGCTGCTCTGTCCCTGCCTGCGTCTAATCTTTTGGCCAGTGATGATATTGATAATATTATTGTTACCGGCACTAGAATGCCCAGCAACCTGTCTGACAGCCTTTCCGCCGTGACGTTATTGCAGCGTGCTGATATTGAGCGCTATCAAGCTTCTGATCTTTTCGAATTATTATCCCGCGTCCCCAGTGCTTCTTTTGTACGCAATGGTGGTCGTGGCAGTTCAACGTCTTTATCTCTGCGCGGTAATCAGAGCGATCACAGCCTGTTCCTTATTGATGGTGTGCGTATCGGCAGCGCCACCACCGGCGGTGCTAACCTGTCCTCGATCAATCTGGCGACAGTTGAGCGTATTGAAATTATCCGTGGGCCAAAATCAAATCTTTACGGTGCCGATGCCATCGGCGGCGTGGTGAATATTATTAGCCGCAAAACCTCAGACCCCTCAGTATTGAATGTTGAGACCTCTTTCGGCAGCAATAATACCTCTGAGACCACAGCAGTGGTCGGTCTAAACAGTGATCGCTTAAGCTTTACCGCAGCGGCTAACGCTCTGCATACGGATGGCATTGATAACACCGAGTCAACTGATGGCGTAAACGGCGACGACGATGCCTATAGAAATAATTCTCTGGCCCTAAACTTACGCTACCAGCTCAGTGATAGCGCGACTCTTAAGCTCAGCTACAACCACAATGAAACTGAAGCGGAATACGACAATAGCTGCAGCACTGGCAGTTGGCCAAACAGCGTAAATGTGGATTGCAATATCTATACTGCGGGTCAGGTTGATGCATTATTTGCCGCGCTGGAATTTAAGGTCAGCGATCAGTGGCACAGCAGCCTTCAATTAGGTCGCACCAATGACGAGGCAAAAGAAGCGGCGGACAATATTGATCTGAGCACCACCAGTAGTGGCGGTATGTTTAATACTCAGAAAACCGAAGCAACTTGGGTTAACAATATCTTTTTAGCTGATCAGCATACATTGACTCTGGGTCTCGATTATCTGCGCGATGAAGTGACCAGCTCAACTACCTATGACGAAGCCACAAGAGACAATGAAGCGGCCTTTGCCCAGTATCAGATTCAGCTTGGCGCGGTGGATACTAACTTTGGTCTTCGCTATGACGATAACGAGCAGTTTGGTGACTTCACCACAGCATCGTTTCTAGCGGGCGCGAACCTGTCCGACAACGTTCGCCTAATAGGTTCGGTGAGCGAGGGCTTTAAAGCGCCGACCTTTAACGATCTCTACTATCCCGGCTTTGGTGACACCAGCTTCCAGCCTGAAGAGTCGATCAATTACGAGATCGGTTTAAATGCTACTTTGGGCAACAGCTATGTCACGGTTGCGGTGTTTAACAATCAGCTAGAGAACTTGATTCAATATAACTCGGCGTCCTTTCAAACAGATCAAACCGCGGAAGTCGAAATTACCGGAATTGAGTTTAATGTGGATACTGAAATCGCTGGTTGGGCGCTATCCCTATCTGGCTCGGTGATCGACCCTGAAAACAAAGCCAATGGTAAGCTATTGCGCCGTCGCGCAGAGCAGTCCATGTCATTTGATGCGGACTATGGTTTCGACAAGGTTACTCTGGGCTTTTCGTTGCGCAGCGAGAGCAATCGTTTTGATGATGCGGCCAACACCGTTCGCCTCGGCGGTTACACCACTAGCGCAATTCGCGCCCGCTACCGTATTAATGATGAGTGGTCGGTGAAAGCGAAGGTTGATAATCTAACGGACAAGGAATATGTCACGGCCTCCTCTTTCGGACTGGGCAATTACCGTTCGGTGGGCCGAGAAGCGATGTTTACCATCGCCTATACTCCTGCTTTTTAATAATCGTTTTGGGCTTTTACTTTGAGAGCCCATTTTTATAGGTATAAAAATAATGAGTGAAGACAGCAAGGCAGTCGAAACAAAAGACGAAAGCCATAAGCGCAAGATGCAAAATCAGAAAGAAAAGGTCGATGCCAAGATTGCTGCGTCGGACGAAGAGCGCGGTGTAATGATTGTACTGACTGGCGATGGCAAGGGTAAAAGCAGTTCAGCCTTTGGCATGGTCATGCGCGCTATGGGTTACGGCTACAAGGTTGGCGTTGTACAGTTTATTAAGGGCGAGCAGCTCTCCGGTGAAGAGCTCTATGTCAGAGAGAAATGCCCAGAGATCGAGTTCTATCAAATGGGTACCGGTTTCACTTGGAATACTCAGGACCGCAGTGGCGATATTGCCGCCGCTGAGCGAACCTGGGCGGTTGTAGAGCCGATGCTCAAAGATGAAAGCATTCACCTAGTGATCCTCGATGAGCTCACTTATATGCTCAGCTACAAATATCTCGATGAAGAGATGGTCCTCAAGGCCTTGGCCAACCGACCTAAAAATCAGAGTGTTGTAGTCACTGGTCGCGGTGGCGGTTCAGCGATTCGCGACTTGGCGGATACGGTGTCTGAAATCAAAGATGTTAAACATGCCTATCACGACGGCGTTAAAGCCCGCAGAGGCGTTGATTTCTAGAATGAATAACTCGGCCCGCACGTTGATGGTACAGGGTACGACATCAGATGCAGGAAAGAGCGTTCTGGTGGCTGGTCTGTGCCGCGTGTTGGCTAATTTAGGTATCAAGGTTGCACCCTTTAAGCCGCAAAATATGGCTTTAAACAGTGCCGTGACCGAGGATGGCGGCGAGATTGGCCGCGCTCAGGCACTCCAGGCCCAGGCCTGTTTTCTCAATCCCCACACCGATATGAATCCTATCCTGCTGAAGCCCTCCAGTGATACTGGGGCGCAGGTGATTATCCATGGCCGTGCCATCAGCCATATGGATGCAGTCAAATACCACGATTATAAAAAGGTCGCGATGGATGCGGTGATGCAGTCCCATGGCCGCCTAGAACAACAGTATCAGGTGATTGTGGTGGAGGGCGCTGGCAGCCCCGCCGAGATCAATCTGCGGGCCAATGATATTGCCAATATGGGCTTTGCCGAAAAAGCTGATTGCCCGGTGATTATTATTGCCGATATCGACAAGGGTGGCGTGTTTGCCCATCTGGTAGGCACCCTAGATTTACTCTCAGAAACCGAGCAACAGCGGGTTATTGGTTTTGTAATCAATAAGTTTCGCGGTGATATTGCGCTTTTAGAACCTGGATTAGACTGGTTAGAGCAGCGCACTGGCAAACCAGTAATCGGCGTAATTCCCTATCTCCCCGGGCTGCATCTGGATGCTGAGGACGCCATTGCCGCTGATCAGATACTGGATACCGATTTACCCCAGCTTAAAGTGCTGGTGCCGGTGTTTCCCCGAATCAGCAACCACACAGATTTTGATGCACTGCGCCTGAACCCTCAGGTGGATATACATTATATTGGCCCAGACGGCGATAAGCCCGCCGCTGATTTAATTATTCTGCCCGGCAGTAAAAACGTCCGCCGTGATCTGCAGTGGTTGCGCGACAATGGTTGGGATCAGACCATTAGTCGTCATCTGCGCTATGGCGGCAAGATAATCGGTATCTGTGGCGGCTATCAAATGCTCGGCACCCAAGTCTCTGATACCCAGGGAGTGGAAGATGCTGCCGGGGTCTCTGCTGGCCTTGGGCTATTAGATATGACTACCGATCTGGAACAGCACAAGCAGTTGCGCGAGGTGCAGGGGACATTGAGTCTGACCGGTGGCAAGATCGAAGGCTATGAAATTCACTGTGGCGCGTCCGCCGGCAAGGCCTTAGAGCGGCCAGTGGCAACCCTTGATGATGGCCGCACCGATGGCGCGATCTCAGCGGATAATCAGATTCTTGGCACCTATCTGCACGGGCTTTTCGACCACCCGGATTCCTCTGCTGCACTCTTGGCTTGGGCCGGGTTAGAAACGACTCAGGTAGTTGATCAGCGAGACATTCGCGAGACGCAGCTCAACCGTTTGGCGGCAGTGTTGGAAGAGCATTTAGACTGTGGGCTGCTGTTTCCAGAGCATTTTAAGATTAAGGACGCTGTAGGTGAATAATCTTATGACAAGACGATCCCAGCTATGGCTCGCGGCAGTCCTAGCAATTTTAATGATGATTACGCGCAGCAATTATTTTGATTGGGCGACAGTGTTACCCAGCGCCTCATTGGCTATTTTCTTTTTAGTCGGCTTTTATCTGCGCAGTTACCTCTCTTTTATCGCTTTTGCCGCCCTGGCCTACGCCTGTGATTATTGGGTGTTAATTGTCGGTGGTGAGGGCTGTTTTACCTCCGCTTACGGGTTTATTTTTGCCGGTTATTTTCTCCTTTGGCGCAGTGCTAAATGGGCTGGAGAACAGTATGATCTGGAGCAATTGTCAGATGGAATTAAAGTCCTTGTGGTAGCGCTGTTATCGATCAGTTGCGCATTTTTAATTTCCAATGGGAGTTTTTATGCTTTCTCCGGCAACTTCAGCGACCTTAGTCTAGCCGACTATAGTGTCCGGGTTGCCCATTACTACTTTACTTATTTGACCGATCCATTGATCTACTTAGGTCTTGCGGCTTTGCTTCATAGATTAGCCGGTCGAGTTCAATCCACAGCATTGGAGACCAGTGAGTGACTGCTTCCGACCCCCTTAATTACACGGCTGAGGTCAAGTTACCTGAGCGCATTGTCTGCATGACCGAAGAAACCACTGAGTGGCTCTATCTGCTGGGGGAAGAGTGGCGTATTGTCGGCATCTCCGGCTTTACTGTTCGGCCACCGCGGGCGCGTAAAGAAAAGCCCAAGGTATCGGCTTTTACCTCTGCCAAGATTCACAAAATACTCGAGCTGGAACCTGATCTAGTGATAGGTTTCTCCGATATGCAGGCGGAGATTGCCGCCGATTTAGTGCGCGAAGGCGTCACCGTGCATATCTGCAATCAGCGCTCGGTGGCAGAGATTTTCTCTACCCTGCTAATGATTGGTTGTATGGTGGGGGCGGAGCAAAAGGCCCGTGAATTATTGGGCCAGTATGAAGCCCGTCTCAATGCAATACGTCGGGCTGCCGAGGCATTGCCGCGCCGTCCCAAGGTCTATTTTGAGGAGTGGGGCGACCCGTTGATCAGCGGTATTCGCTGGGTCTCTGAGTTAATTGAAATTGCCGGCGGCGACGACAGCTTTGCCGAGCTATCAGTTCATGCTGACGCCAAGAGTCGCATTATTGGCGATCAGGATCGGGTGGTTGCCAAGGCACCAGATATTATTATTGGCTCCTGGTGTGGACGTAAGTTTGCCACCCATCAGGTGGTGGCGAGGCCAGGTTGGGATAGTATTCCCGCGGTTATTCACCACCAGCTCTATGAAGTGAAGTCTGCGGATATTTTGCAGCCCGGCCCGGCTGCACTGACCGATGGTATCGACCACCTGCAGCGTATTATTCAAGAGTGGGGTGCTCTGCAACAAGAGCAGCCGCAAGGAAAAAACGCCTAATGAATACCAGCGTCCACAATAATCACTGCGACGATATTGTTTCACGCAGTTTATTTGCCGGCGTTGACCTCAGTAAAACAGCGGAATATGTGCACCTAGAATTCACTCAGCCGCGCCGTGCTTTAAGCTCTGCGGTCTTTAATGGCGGTCTCTGTTGGGCCAGCCACTGGCTCAATTACAAGGTGCCACTGAATTGCCCATTAGACGTTGAAGAGCCCAGGGTGACTCTGGAAAACTATGCGCGCAATAAAGGCTGGCAGGGTGATACTGTCGGTATGATGACCGCGGCCTCGATGAATTCTCTGCGTGTTCACGCGGCACAGATTGAAGGCGAGATTATTGTTGTGCTCTCCACTACCGGTATTGCCAATGCACTGCGCGCCGGCGATAGCGCGGACTATGGTCTGCACCAACAGGTGGTCAGGGAAGTGGGAACCATTAATACGGCCATTATCACCAGCGCCACGCTCTCCGATGCGGCTATGGTGGAGACACATATGATCGCGACTGAAGCCAAGGCTGCGGTCTTTCAGCAGTTGGGGATTAAAAGCACGGTATCCGAGACTATAGCCACGGGCACCGGCACTGATGCCAGTCTGGTGGTGAGCGGCCACAGTGCAACCTCCATTCGCTTTGCCGGTAAACATACGGTATTTGCTCAGCAGGTGGCGCGCCTGACCATGGCCTCTATCGCCGACTCACTCAATCCTGTCGAGCGTGCCGCGTGAAAGGCTTAAATACCCGACTGATAACACCGCAATTATGTGCTGTGATTTTGTTGATCATGTTGCCCCTTGTCTCCGTTTTGGGATTGATGACGGGTCCGGTGTTTATCTCCCTGAGTGATATTCTGTCGATCATGCTGGGTGACGACGGGGCCACAATCGGGGCTGCAAACGGTGCCAATAGCCAAGAAAAATTAATTATTGAAATTATTCGATTGCCGCGCGTTATGTTGTCATTAATTGTTGGCGCGCTGCTGGCGGCCTGTGGTGCATTACTGCAGGGTTTGTTTCGCAATCCATTGGCTGACCCCGCCTTAATTGGTGTCTCTGCTGGTGCCTCCGTGGGTGCTAGTAGCGTTATTGTGTTTGGCTCAATGCTCACCAGCGGCGGTGTGATGCTGGGGTTATCGGCTATTTCTCTGGGTGCCTTTGGCGGCGCTATAATCGCCTCGGTGATTATCTACCGCCTGGCGACCGGACCTCAGGGCACGTCGGTAGCCACTATGTTGTTAGCCGGTATTGCCATTAGTGCCCTAGCTGGCGCTGCCACCAATACGCTAAGTTATCTCGCCGACAATGATATGTTGCGGCGAATTAGCCTGTGGCAAATGGGTAATCTTCAGGGCGCTTCATGGGAGCGTGTTGGGCTCGGTGCCTTAACCGCAGGATGCTTGGCGGTGTTAATTCCCCGTGAAACTGGCGCGCTCAATGCTATGTTGCTGGGCGAGTCTGAAGCTCGCCATCTGGGGGTTAATGTCGAATGGCTTAAGCGTCGCTTAATTATTTACTCAGCCCTGGGTGTCGCGATCTCGGTCGCCATAGCCGGTGTGATTGCCTTTGTTGGCCTAATGGTTCCCCATCTTATTCGTCTTCTGGTCGGTCCAGATCATCGCAGTTTGTTGCCCCTGTCGGCATTGGCTGGCGCGATTCTACTGGTTGCCGCGGATGCTTTGGCGCGGGTGGTGATCGCTCCTGCGGAGCTGCCGGTGGGTATAGTTACCGCACTCTTAGGTGCACCGTTCTTCCTTTGGTTGCTGGTTCTGCAGCGGGGGCGATCCTAATGTTAAAGATCAATTCAGTTGGCCTAACCATTTCTGCAGTGCCGCTATTAAATAATATATCCATCGACTGCCCGCGAGGCTCGGTCACGGCACTGATGGGCCCCAATGGCGCTGGCAAGACCAGTCTTTTAAAGGTTATCGCTGGTGAGCATAAAGCCTCTCAGGGAAGGGTTGAGATTAATGGTCAGTCTAGGGAAGATTGGAAACAGTCTGAGATTGCCCAGTTTATGGCGGTATTGCCCCAGAGCTCGACATTGGAATTTGCCTTTACCGCACAAGAAGTAGTGGCGCTGGGCCGAACCCCCCATGCAACCGGTTTAGTGCGTGATGCAGAAATTATCTCTGCCGCCCTGATCAAAGTCGACGCCAGCTATTTGGCCCAACGTTCCTTTGTGCAGCTATCTGGGGGTGAAAAGCAGCGGGTACAACTGGCCCGTGTGCTGGCGCAGATATGGGAATACTGTGAATATGAAGGACAGGGTAATTCCAAGACTGACGCCATACTGCTACTAGATGAACCATCCGCCGCATTTGATTTGGCCCATCAGCTGATGCTGATTGATATAGTGCAACAGATCTCGGCTCGCGGGGTGACAGTGGTGATGGTCATGCACGATTTAAATTTGGCCGCCAAGTGCGCGGATCAAATGGTGTTTATGAACTGCGGGGAATCTACTGCAGTGGGCCCAGTTGAAGCGTTATTGACCCCTGAGTTAATTAAAAAAGTATTTTCGGTGGATGCTGAAGTCATCACTCATCCGCTGCAAGGCACACCCATGGTTGTGGTTTAAAACGCTCTACACCAATAGAGAACGATTAAGGAATAAGACAAATATGGCGAATCAGCTGCAATTGATACTGGGTGGGGCGCGCTCTGGCAAAAGCCGCACGGCAGAGCAGCGGGTCGCCGATTCTGGTTTAAACAAGATTTATCTGGCCACTGCTACAGCTGGTGATGGTGAGATGAGTGAGCGGATTAAGAAGCATCAGGCGGATCGCGACGGCCATTGGCAGCTGTTGGAGGAACCCCTAAATCTGGCTCAAACCTTAGGCGAATATTCTCGTGTCGATAACTGCATTCTTGTGGATTGTCTGACTCTATGGCTAAGTAATTGCTTACATCAAAACTGTTGGCCAGAGCAGCAGCAGGCGCTGTTGGAGTCGGTTGAGCAATTGCCCGGCGCGGTTATTTTTGTCACCAATGAGGTGGGTCAGGGGATTGTACCTATGGGTGAATTAACCCGTCAGTTTGTCGATGAAGCCGGTTTTTTACATCAGCGACTGGCGGCCATATGTGATCGCGTGACCATGGTTATAGCGGGCTTGCCACAAGAATTAAAAGGCTCAATGCGATGATTAGCTGGCTGCGTACACCTGCAGTGGCACCCTGTGCCGCGAGCCGCGAGTTGGCCTTGCAGCGACAACAACAGCTGACTAAACCCCCGGGATCTCTGGGTCGACTGGAACAGTTAGCGATTGATTTTGCCGGCTTCCAAAAAGACCCAAAGCCAAAACTCGAACATCCGGTTATCCGAGTCTTTGCCGCTGATCACGGTGTCGTGGCCGAGGGTATTTCGGCATTTCCCCAGGCGGTAACGGCGCAGATGATTGACAATTTTGTCAGTGGCGGCGCTGCGATCACGATATTGGCCAAGCAGCATGGCGCTGATTTTGGTGTGATCAATCTGGGTACTGTTGAACCTCTGAGTGAGCGCATGGCCGAGATGCCCAATCTAGTGAATATTCAAATTGGCCCTGGCACTGAGAATTTTTGTCACCGGGCCGCCATGACTCAGCAGCAGATGGAAATTGCCCTGGAGGCGGGACGCAATAGCTGTGCTGATCAACCCGTGGATTGTTTTATCGGCGGCGAGATGGGTATAGGGAATACCACTGCAGCCGCAGCTATTTTTTGTGCCTTACTGGGTATAGAAGTGGACGATATTGTTGGCCGCGGTACTGGCGTTGACGATGCCGGCCTGCAGCGTAAGCGGCAGGCTGTGCAGCGCGGCTTAGTCTTGCATACTAGTGCAGACGCCAGCCCTGAGGAAATTTTGCGCTGTTTGGGTGGCTTTGAAATTGCCGCGCTAGTGGGTGCCTATATTGGCAATGCTCAACGCGGTGTGCCGAGTTTGGTCGATGGTTATATCACCACGGCTGCGGCACTGTTAGCCTGCAAAATTTGTCCCAGCGTGGCCGAATGGTTACTGTTTTCGCATTGCTCTGCGGAAGCGGCTCATGCCCTAGTATTGAATTCAATGAAGGCACAGCCAATGGTTGATTTAGATATGCGCCTGGGTGAGGGCAGCGGTGCTGGTGTTGCGCTATCGCTGATTCAGTCGTCTCTATTACTCCATTCACAGATGGCAACCTTTGCCGAAGCCGGTGTTAGCGAAAGCTAAATCCAGGGATATTAAAAGCTTAGGGTGACCGACTTATGACTAAAACTTCCTCCCCAGCAGAATTTACCTGCATCGACTTTTTGCGTCATGGTGAGTGCGAGGGCGGTGAGATATTCCGCGGTAGCGGCAGCGATGTTGCGCTAACCGACAAGGGCTGGCAACAGATGCGCGGTTCAGTGCAGGAGCTGTCGGGCTGGGATTCTATTATTACCTCACCGCTGCAGCGCTGTCGTCGTTTTGCCACAGAGCAGTCTGAGCGATTATCGATTCCCTTAACCGAAAATACTAACTGGCGTGAAATCCATTTTGGCGATTGGGAAGGGCGGCTTATGGCGGATGTCTGGAAGGAGTCGCCGGATTTAGTCGCCAGTTACTTTAAAGATCCCAATCAGTCTACGCCGCACAATGGTGAACCCTTTGCCGATGTCGCCGAGCGCCTGCGAGCGGCTTGGGAGTCCCTGTTAATAGAGCATCGCAACCAACATGTGTTGGTGGTTCAACACGGTGGCACTATAAGGATATTGCTTGCCTTAATTCTCGGCATGCCAGCCACGGCGATGAATCAATTTGAAGTTCCCTTTGCCTGCCTTAGCCGGATTAAGGTATTCCATCACAGTGATTATGACGATTTTTCAATGCTGGTGTCACACAATGCTGGGAGCACCGGTAAATGAATTTTCTTCGCCGGGAATGGCGCGCTCTGGCCTGTGCGATGCAATTTTTAACCCGCATTCCAGTGGCCACAAAAAGCATGTTTGATAATCGCGACTATGCTAATTCACTGGCTTGGTATCCCGCGGTGGGTGGGGTGTTGGGTGGAGTGTTGGGTGCTTTAGTGTGGCTCTGTGGCGTCACGCTTAGTGACTTGCCATCGCCATCTTTAGCTGCGGCACTGGTACTGGCAGTCTGGGTTTTGCTTACCGGTGCGCTGCATCTAGATGGCGTAGCCGACTGCGCCGATGCCTGGGTTGGTGGTTTTGGCGATCGTGAGAAAACCTTTCAAATTCTAAAAGACCCGCGCTCTGGGCCCATAGCTGTGGTGATCTTAGTGTTGATGCTGCTGGTTAAATGGGCGGCGTTGACAGTCCTGTTGAGTTCCCAGTACTGGTCGATTATTGGGTTGATTCCACTGCTGGCCCGCGGCGCTATGCCCTATATTTTTTGGCGTCTCGACTATGCCAGTGCCAGCGGCCTGGGCTCGGCGTTAGTTGAGGGGCTTTCCCCTAGGCGTATAGTAATTAGCCTGTTCTTTGTGGTGGCGACTGCTGGATTTGTCTTAGTGTCTAGACTTGAAATTCTTCTGTTGTTTAGCGCTGTGGCGGCAATCATTTATCTTTTATGGAAACGCGCCAGTTACCAAAGACTGGGCGGCTTTAATGGCGACTGTGCCGGCGCTCTAGTGGAGTTTGTCGAGCTGGGTCTGTTGCTGGCTCTGGCGATCTATAGTGGCTACAACCTGTGACTGCTGTGACTGCTGTGGCTCTGTTATTGGGTTTGCTGATTGACCATATTGTCGGCGAACCTCGACGTTGGCATCCTCTAATTGGGTTTGGGAATACTGCCTCCAAGCTTGAGCAAACAGCCAACCCCAGTAGTGCCGCCGATGGAAAGTTGCGCGGACTACTCTGCTGGATGCTTCTCGTACTGATTCCCGCAAGCGCCGTTGCCGTGCTTGTCGCGCAGCTCTCAGGGCTGGCACTGTTAGTGGTGAACTGTCTGGTGGTCTATTTTGTGGTGGGCTTAAAAAGTCTTGCCGAGCACGGACGCAATATTGCTGCGCCACTGCTGGCTGGTGATCTGGAGGGAGCTCGCCAACAAATAGCGATGATGGTGAGTCGCGACACTGCCAATCTAAGTGAGCAGCAAGTGGCCTCGGCAACCTGCGAGTCAGTGCTGGAAAATGGCAGTGATGCGGTTTTTGCTGCACTCTTTTGGTTTCTAGTGCTCGGCGCTCCCGGCGCTATCCTCTATCGCGGAGCCAATACCCTGGACGCAATGTGGGGTTACAAGACTGAGCGCTATCGTCGATTTGGTTGGGCCGCGGCGCGAATTGATGATCTTTTAAACTGGCTGCCAGCACGGTTAACCGCGTTGAGTTATGGGTTGGTGGGCAATTTTTCCAGTGCTTTAAAGTGCGCTCGACAGCAGGGCGGCTTAACCGACAGTCCCAATGCCGGCTATGTGATGGCCGCTGGTGCCGGTGCATTGAGTATTAGTATGGGCGGTCCAGCAATCTATCATGGGGAAGAGCATCAAAGGCCAGTTTTTGGTGTGGGTCCACTGGCTCAGGCAGCTGATATTGAGCGAGCTATAGCATTGGTGCAACGCACTTCCGTGTTGTGGATTGTTCTGGCTCTCGCGTTTAATGGATTGCCAATAACATGAGTATGACTATTAGACCACCAAAGCCAGTCCATGGTGGTGCCTTGCACAGAGCCAGCAAGGAATTTTCCATAGCCCCCGAACATTGGATTGATCTCTCTACAGGGATTAGCCCGGACGCTTGGCCGGTGCCAACACCACCGACAGAAGCCTGGCGCTCTCTGCCTGATACTGACGATGGTTTAATCGCCCAGGCCGCCGATTATTACGCCTGTAGCCGCAGTGAAATTTTGCCTATTTCAGGCTCCCAATTTGCCATTGAACAGATTCCTCAGCTAATTGGTCCCAGCGCCGTAGCAGTGCCGGTTTGGGGTTATGCGGAACACAGTTATCGCTGGCAGTTAGCTGGGCATCAGCTTCACTGGTACAGCAGCTATCAAGAGCTGGCCGATTTAGTGGCGACCAAGACAGTTAATAACGCGGTGGTGATTAACCCAAATAATCCCAGCACCGAGTTATTCGCGCCGGCACAGCTGCAGAGTCTTATGGCAATTTTGGCCGGTAACAAGGGTGTGCTATTGGTTGATGAAGCTTTTATGGATAGTTGCGATGAGCATTCCCTGTGCACTCTTTTAGCGGAAAAGCCCTGTCCGCCAGAGTTGATTATTCTGCGCTCTGTGGGTAAGTTCTTTGGCCTTGCCGGTATTCGATTGGGTTTTGTGATTGCCAGCGAACTGTTTATTGAGCGCCTTGAAACTCGGCTATCGCCCTGGGCGGTCAATCATATTGCCCGCTGGGTAGGGCAGCAGGCACTGGCCGATCGTGATTGGCAGCAGCGTCAACGGCAGCGGCTGGTGCACGAGTCTACTGCTTGGCAAGCACAGCTGAAAAGCCTATTTCCGGCCTTTGACTGGCAGCGCTCAGATTGCTTTATTAGTGCTTTTGCCGATCGCCAAAGCTGCGAAAATCTCTATCAAAAGCTCGGTAAAAGTGCGCTGTTAGTGAGATTGTTATGCAGTGCCCGAGAGGGTTTGCTGGGGGGTGATAAGGATGGCGCGGCACTGCGTTTTGGCCTACCTCGACTGTGTCAGCAGCAGACAATTTTAGATAGAATCAAAACCGGATAATTGGAGACTCCAATGAATTACTTAAAAGTAACCCTGTTGGTTATTCTATGTTTTGTTAGCGCTGGCTTGCGCGCTGAAGTGATGGTCAACGACGATCTGGGCAAATCAGTGCGCTTAGATCAGCCGGCCAACAGAATCATTAGTTTGGCTCCCCACCTCACTGAGATTGCGTTTGCTGCTGGCGCCGGGGATAAACTTGTTGGTGTCGTAAGCTACAGTGATTATCCTCCGGCGGCCTTAGATATTCCGATCATTGGCTCTTACAACAGCATTAATTATGAAGCCTTAGTGGCGCTGCAGCCCGATTTGGTACTGGTTTGGAACTCGGGTAATGGAGAGGAGTTAGCTGAGCGATTGAACGCATTGGGGTTAACGGTTTTTGTTAGTGAGCCAAAGCGCCTGTCGGATATTGCACGCTCTTTAAATAAGATCGGTGTCCTCAGCGGTACAGTGTCAGTGGCGGAAAAGGCTGCGGCACACTATTTAAGGCGCTATCAGGCCCTAGTGGCAGACAACAGTAGCAAAGCGCCGGTGAATGTCTTTATTGAAGTCTGGCATGAGCCAATGATGACGGTTAGTGGCACTCATATTATCTCTGACAGCATTGAGCTCTGTGGAGGCGTAAATATTTTCGCCGAGGCCCTGCCTCTGGTGCCGCGTATCAATGTGGAATCTGTGGTGCGGGCCAACCCCGATGTGATTATTGCCACCGGTATGGCCGATGAGCGTCCCGAATGGCTGGATAATTGGCTGATATGGGAGGACCTTAGTGCGGTTAAATCGAACAGTTTACACTCGATAAATCCCGACTTGATCGGTCGTCATAGTCCGCGCATATTGCAGGGCGTGACACAGCTCTGTGATTACTTTGATCAGGCCCGAAAAAGCCTAGGGTTGAATCCAAATAAGCCAAGTGATGGGCTCTAAATAAATCGCTTATCAAGGAACCGTTTTTAAGGGAAAAGTTTTGAACACAATAATTAGCCAGCAAGAGCGCGACGATTTTTATAAAGTCTTATATGGTCGGCGCGATGTGCGCAGTGAGTTTTTGCCTGACCCGATTGCCGATGATGTTTTAGAGCGTATATTACAGGCTGCTCATCATGCGCCCTCGGTGGGGTTTTCTCAGCCGTGGAATTTTATTCTATTGCGCGATCAGCAGATCAAACAAGCTGTCCATGACCTACATCTGCAAGCCAATGCCGAAGCAGCTGAAATGTTTAATGACAAGCGCGGGAAGGATTATCGTCAGATTAAGTTGGCTGGAATTCTCGATGCGCCGATCAATATCTGTATTACCTGTGATCGAGAACGGGGTGGTGACGTGGTGTTGGGCAAGACCCATCAGCCGGAGATGGATCTCTACAGCTCGGTCTGTGCAGTACAAAATTTGCAGTTGGCGGCGCGGGCAGAAAATATTGGTGTCGGCTGGGTATCGATTATGGATAAGCAGCAGTTAAAGAGCCTACTGAAGATACCGGAGAGAATTGAGATCGTGGCCTATCTCTGTATTGGTCATGTTTCGCATTTCTACGATGAGCCGGAGTTGCAGGTGAAGGGTTGGCAGAGCAGAGCTAATTTGGCGGATTTGGTGTCTACGGATCAGTGGGATTTTTAACCGAGGTTTTTTTATTCATCAGCCTCGCGAATGCGTTCTAAGCGGTCCTGCTCTTCGGCAAATGCAGCCTTAATTTCCTCCATCACCGTATCCACATCAGCCAGATTTGTGTCTTCCTCAAAGTAGCCAGTCAATTGGCTGTTGGGGGTTAATTTACCCTCTTCAAACAGCGCCCACATCTCTTTGTCATACTTGGTCTCGAGTAATTCTGGTGCGTACTGACCATAGTACTCAGTCATATTGTTCACATCCCGTGCCAGCATGCGTTCGGCATGGTTGTTGGCGGCGGCATCAACAGCCTGAGGTAGGTCAATAATCACTGGGCCGTAGTCATCGACTAGAACGTTAAATTCGGAAAGATCACCGTGCACCAAACCGGCGCAGAGCATCCGCAGGACATATTGCATCACCACATAGTGGTCTTCGATAGCCTGTTCGGCTGACATGGAGATATCATTTAATCGCGGTGCCACCTGACCATCATCGAGGGTCACCAGCTCCATCAGTAGCACGCCATCAAAGCAGCCGTAGGGAATGGGTACACGAACATCGGCGGCGGCAAGTTTGTAGAGGGCGTCGACTTCGGCATTCTGCCAAGTTTCTTCCTGTTGTTTGCGACCAAATCTCGAGCCTTTTTCCATGGCGCGCTGGCGGCGACTATTGCGGACTTTACGCCCTTCCTGATAGGTGACTGCTTGCTTAAAGCTGCGCTTGCTGGCCTCTTTGTAGGCTTTGGCACAGCGAATTTCCGAACCGCAGCGCACCACGAAAACAGCAGCTTCTTTGCCGCTCATCAGTGGTCGAATCACCTCATCGACAATGCCATCTTCGATCAGTGGCTGAATGCGTTTCGGAACTTTCATACTCTCTATACGCCCTTATGCTTTGGTGCCTTGTTTATCGCCCAAGGTTAGCTCGGTTCTGGTGCGATTATCTAGCTATTGAGCATAGCTTATCAATAAAAAAGCTGAGCAATAAAAAAGCCGCTGACAAATATCAGCGGCTTAATGCCCCTTTGGTTCACCCCGCTAGTTCTTTAATCCAATAATTGGATCGGCGGTGGCGTTCGGGCTGTTATTTTTTTCCCCTATCCTTTCTTATTATAAGTCGTACCCCCTCTCATCATGCTCTGCGAGATCAAGACCCATAGTTTCGTCTTCGTCGTCGATGCGCAATCCTAACATGGCATCAACTAGTTTTAACAGTACAAATGTCACAATAGCGGTATAGACAAAAGTAGCCACGATTCCGACTATTTGAACCTGAACCTGCGAGGCCATATTCATTCCTTCATTGTAGCCCTGACCGCTAAACACGCCGAGTGCGTCTGAAGCGAAGATACCAGCGAGCAATGTACCGAGGATGCCGCCCACACCGTGGACTGGGAATACATCTAGACTGTCATCGATTTTCCAGCGTTGCTTGATTGCCTGTGTGGCGTAGTAGCAGATAACACCCGCGCTCAAGCCGATAACCAGTGCGCCGCCGGGGCCAACAAAACCAGACGCTGGTGTAATGGTGCCGAGGCCGGCAACCATACCAGTGACTATACCCAGAACCGAAGGTTTACCGTATTTGACCCATTCCATAGTCATCCAAGCGAGTGAGCCTGCTGCAGCGGAAATATGTGTTACCAGCATTGCCATACCGGCATCGCCATTGGCGGCGAGAGCAGAACCGCCGTTAAAACCAAACCAACCAACCCAGAGCATACCGGCACCAGTAACCGTCATGGTCAAGTTGTGGGGAGGCATTGCCTGCTGAGGGAAACCTTTACGGTTTCCCAGTACTAGGGCAGCAACCAGAGCGGCTACACCAGCGGTAATATGTACAACGGTACCGCCGGCAAAATCTAACAGACCCATTTCACCAAGCCAGCCGCCACCCCAAACCCAGTGGGTAACAGGAGAGTAGACAGCAATCAGCCACAGTGCGCTAAACACCAGCATGGAGCTAAAACGCATGCGTTCGGCGAAGGCGCCGACGATCAGTGCTGGAGTAATCACAGCAAAGGTCATTTGGAAAAGGGAAAATACTGACTCGGGAATATCGCCAGCCATGGATTCTTCTTTGATGTTGCCCATCAACAGATTGTCTAGATTACCGATCCAGGCGTTCATAGATCCGCCGTCGCCAAATGCGAGGCTGTAACCAAAGGCGAACCAGATGATTGATGCCAGGCAAGTGATAGCAAAACACTGCATCAATACAGACAGAACATTTTTTGAACGGACCAGGCCGCCATAAAACAGTGACAGGCCTGGGATGGTCATAAATAGCACCAGTGCAGTCGAGGTCAGAATCCAAGAAGTGTTTGCGGCATTCAGCTCGTCGGCAAATACCTGGGTTGAGAATGTTGCTGCCAGGAGTGCAAAAGCGACTGCTGCGAATTGACGATATCGAAGTAACATGGACTTTCCTCTTTAATGGCGCACTAAAACGGTGCGTCGAATTGTTAGGTGGTAGTACTTTGCACTATCTACGTGCTGTTTTTAGGTAAAAAAGCGCTAAAAACGCCTTGTTGCACAGAATAAAGCAATTATTGTGCCATGCTTTGGTTTTTGCGCACTAAAGTGATGCATCCCGGAATTGTTCTCGCGGTCTATACTTCAGAAACAGTCCCCTAGGTCTGTCGGTAGCCAATCAGGAGTTGCCGAGCAATATGGAGTAATCTATGCCCAACAGCGAAAAGACTCATCAGCGCAGTGAACTTAAAGCTCGACTCGAAGAGTTACATGATCAACTGGTTAAATCCTCGCAGATCAGTCCCGCCGATCGGGATCTGTTGGGTAGGATGGTGGTGGGAGTATTGCAGCTTGAGGACGATGAGCAAGAGATTGCTGAAACGACCACTTTAAATCAGCAAAGTTTGCGCGAGGCCCTTGAGCAGAAGAGCCTTCATTATGAAGCGCAGCACCCAAAGTTAGCCTTTACCCTGCGACAAATACTAGACATTCTGACCCGAATGGGGATTTAATTAGCGCTGCTTGCGCGCGGGATATAAGAGCCAAAACAGAACAATAATTAAAACGACGAATTCTATGTTGAAAAAGACTTTTTCCATCCTCACCTCGCGGTCATTTTTATTGTCGATATCTTTTGTGCTGTCGGCCTGTTCAGGTCACAGTCCCATAGATTCGTCTCGATCCTCTCCAGGCCCAGATGGGGAATATATTGGCTGGCACTGCCAGGGTGCGATTGAGTCGAGTGATAATTGGAACTGTTCCGAGCAGCTTCTTAAAGGTGGTGAGTTAGTCTCTCCGATTCAGGTTCAGGTCGAGACAGATATGAACACTCGCTTATCTGATTCTGAGGTGACTGTAGGCGAAAGAACTGGTGCTGAGACTGCTAACGACAATTCCCGCGTAAACCAAGTCTCGGCATTTGATATCAGTGCCAACGGCTTCACCGTGCAGCTAGGTGCCTACCTAAGTCGGGAGGTGGCAGAGAGAGCGGCAGATAATATTTCTCTTTCAGAAGGCGAGCTGCGGGTTCGCAATATAGTAGATGGTGAACGCTATCTTTTTGTCTTAGTCTACGGTCAGTATTCATCGCGGCAGCAGGCCGAAATAGTCACTGAGCAGTTAATGGCCTTAAATCCGGGATTGAATTATTGGATTCGAACTATTGCGTCCATGCGCCAAAAAGATTGAAAGCTCTAGCAACTATGTACGCCTTTGAATTTATAATCTTACTCAGCTGGCAGCCCTGAACTCCTCAGCCACGTCCGCGCACTTCTGGATCAAGTGAATCTTTATTCTAGTGGAAGTGTCAGTCATTCTGATAGAAATACTCGTCATCCTGAGCGCAGCCGAAGGATCCCCGGCGTTAAAATAACCACGCAGTAGTTTCCCTTAGTACGAGTCGAGCAGAATTCAATTTCATGGCTTAATTTTCTTTTGCGACCGTCCTGACTGTCTTGACTGGTAGAGTCTCCAATCGCTTTTATATCTGTTAGCTGCAGCGCTACAAATAGGGTATAAAAGGATCTGCTAAGAACAATAATTTCCACCCCTTCTAAGAGACCTTTTTATGAGTACCCATCAGTCTGCCGCCGCGCAGCTTATTTTCCGTCTGTTCAAATACGCTGTCTATGCACTGCTAACCTATAATATTTATCTTTTCTTTCAAGAAGAATGGCTAGCCACTGAGCAGACATTTAGTCAGGGCATTGTCTTCTCGGATCTGATTTCTGGGTTCGCCGCGACTATAGATACCGCGGCTTGGGTTTTACTGTTGCTACTGTTTGAGCTGGAGACCTCGGTTATTGACGATCGCGTATTGCGACAGTCGAGAGTTAAGTACAGCTTTATCGCTCTTCGCGTCTTTGCCTATAGCTTTATTCTCTACGCCTTTTATGGCTACTTTGACAAGATGCTGTTGACCTACGATATCAGTCCCTTTGCTCTCGAGGGCGTGGTCGACAATCTCTGCGCTCTGGTGGGGCAGGGCTATGCGAGCATAATCACGATTGATGAATATCCACTGTTGGATGCTCAGAGTTGTGTGGCATTGGATGCTCAAGAGCTCTACAGACTCAATGGCCAACAGGTGATAGGTACATCGCAGGAGTGGCAAGCGGTGCAGTGGTTGGCTTGGGTTGATGTTATCAATTCGATTACTTGGATCGGTGTTGTCATGATCTTGGAGCTCGATGTGTGGTTGCAGCTGCGCGGACGCTTTGAGGGGAGGGTGGTGACCATGAGTAACCTGATCAAAGGCGTTTTCTATAGCGTGTTATTTGCGGCAGCGGCTTACTGGGGTGTTCTGGGTGACTTCTTGGATTTTTGGGATGCGTTTATGTGGCTGGTAGCTTTTGTTTTTATTGAGATGAATCTATTTCGTTGGCAGGCAGAAACCAGTTCAGAGTAAGGTTTGCTGAATAGACATTAGTGGCTCTAATGTTATAGAGCCACTAACTGCTAATTAAACCGTCTAGCTACCTACATCGTCAGTATGGCGAGAGTTAGCTTAGAAAGGCAGGTTAACTTGCCGCGGTCATCTTCCAGGCGAATCTCCCAGATATGTGAGCGGCGACCCAGATGAATCGGTCGCGCAGTGCCGGTAACCAATCCGCTCGAGACCGGGCGCAGATGACTGGCACTGACTTCTTGGCCGAGGCATTTAGTGGTTTTAAAATCAATTACATGGGCGCCAGCAATGCTGCCCAGTGTCTCTGCGAGCACAACATTGGCACCGCCGTGAACCACACCGTAGGGTTGAAAAGTTCGCGCGTCAGCCGGCATGGTCCCAGTTAAATAATCATCGCCCACTTCGGTAATCTTAATGCCGAGGTGTTCAACAACCGTGCCACTGTTCATCTCACCATTTATCATTTCAAATTTGGGTCGGTTGTGCCAAATGCTGCTCATAGAAATTCCCTACGCTCTCAGGCGCTTATATTTAACTCTGGTTGGTTGTGAGTCTGTGCCTTTTCGGCGAATAAAGTCTTCATGGTACTCACTGTAACCGCCAGCAAAAAACTCCATTTCACTCTCACCTTCATAGGCCAAGATATGGGTGGCAATACGATCCAGGAACCAGCGATCGTGAGAGATTACCATGACACAGCCGGGGAAGGAGAGAATGGCTTCTTCCAAGGCGCGCAGAGTTTCAATGTCCAAATCATTGGACGGTTCATCGAGTAGCAGAACATTGGCGCCCTGCTTTAAGGTGTTGGCCAAATGCAGACGGCCACGCTCACCACCGGAGAGTTCACCAACGCGTTTTTGTTGGTCGGAACCGCGGAAGTTAAAGCGTCCGGCATAGGCTCTAGAGGAAACCTCATAGCTGCCAATAGTAATCATATCGTGGCCGCCGGAAATGGCTTCCCAGACATTGTGATTGTCATCTAATGAGTCGCGGCTCTGCTCAACGTAGGCCACCTTGACTGATTCCCCGAGGCTTACTGTGCCACTGTCGGGTGTCTCGGTACCGGCAATCATTCTAAACAGAGTAGATTTACCCGCACCATTACCGCCGATAATACCGACTACAGAGCCTTTTGGAATAGCCACAGAGAAGTCGTCGATCAGCACCTGATCGCCAAAGCCTTTGCAGACATTATTAAGCTCAATGACCTTGTCGCCAAGACGTTCGCCCGGGGCTATATAAATTTCATTGGTTTCGTTGCGGGCTTGGAATTCCTGAGAATTCAACTCGTCAAAGCGAGCCAGTCGCGCTTTGCTTTTGGCTTGGCGGCCCTTGGTATTTTGACGAACCCATTCCAGTTCTTGCTTCAGAGCCTTCTGTCTCGTGGCCTCTTGCTTAGATTCGGTTTTCAGACGGCGGACTTTGCCATCGAGCCAAGTGGAATAGTTACCTTCGTATGGAATACCGTGGCCGCGATCGAGCTCGAGAATCCAGCCAGCGACGTTATCGAGGAAGTAGCGATCGTGAGTTACTGCAACCACGGTGCCAGCAAATTCTTCGAGGAATTTTTCCAGCCAGAATACAGAGTCGGCATCCAAATGGTTGGTTGGCTCGTCGAGGAGCAGCATATCGGGCTTCGACAGCAGCAGTCGGCACAGCGCAACACGGCGACGTTCACCACCGGACAGGGAGGTGACATCCGCATCCCAGGGCGACAGACGCAGGGCATCGGCAGCGACATCCAAGGCGTGATCGAGATTGTGTGCATCCCAGGCTTCGATGATTTCTTCCAATTCGCCCTGACGCTTAGCCAGAGCATCGAAATCCGCGTCGGGGCTAGCGTAGTCGGCATAGACCTGATCCAGTTCCGCAAGCGCATCCACAGCTTCGCGAACACCGTCCTCTACATTGCCGCGCACATCTTTGTCCGGATCCAAATGCGGTTCCTGAGCCAGATAGCCAACCTTGAGGCCGGGCATGGGTCGCGCTTCGCCTTGGAATTCTGTATCCAGGCCGGCCATGATTTTCAGCAGCGTAGACTTACCCGAACCATTGAGGCCAAGCACACCAATTTTGGCGCCAGGGAAGAAAGAGAGTGAGATATCTTTGAGGATTTCGCGCTTTGGGGGAACAATTTTGCTCACCCGATTCATTGTGTATACGTATTGAGCCATGGGTAAAGACGTCGCTTAAGTGCAGATTAAAGAGTGCGCAGTGTAGCGGAATACCGAGCTTGAGAGAATTGCCAATCGGCAAATAGATATTTGTATCAAACCAACCTGTGCTGGGGGGGGATCCAGGCACAGGCTGAGGGTTTAAATCGCGTTACTGCGAGACTTTAAAGTCGCTTGATGACCAGGTCTACATTGGGTTAATTCGTAACCAGGGCTTCATCAAAAAACCCAAGGGGTTGGTCAATTTAATCGGTGCTGAGAGTGCGGAAAGACAAATACATTCGCCATTCTGAGCCCCCATAGGCTGATGTACATCGCCCGGCTCACGAATCAAGAAGTCACCTTCTCGGTAGACCGCGTTTTCATCTGAGAAGCTGCCTTTCAACACTACCGTGTACTCGAGACCCTGGTGGTCATGCTTCGGCGTTTTGCCACCAGCACAAATTTTGTGCAGTGCCACTTCAAATTCATCTTGCCCAGTTTCGAAGCGAGCCACATCGACAGAACCAGAAAGCCGCTTCCAAGTCTGGGAAACCAAATTGTTTTTCATCAACTTATCAACGCTAAATGGAAACCTGCTTACCTTGGCGTCGCTCTTCGCTGGAGCTTGCTCGGTGTTATCTAGATTGGCCATCACAGCGTCAAATGCATCCTCCTCTAACTCGAGGGGCTTGGCTTCGCTCATAAGCTGAGCACCCACTTGGTCGAGGCGTAGAAGTTGATTGCGACACTTGGAGCAAAAATGCAGGTGTGCGGAGACACATATCGAAGGTGCTGTGGCTAAGGTTCCCGCCGAAAACTCGAGGAGCATGGTTTCATCGGGATGGAATTGGCTTGTGTTGTTCATTCTTGCGACTCTGTTGACACTATTACTTGCATTTTTTGTAGAGCGAGGCGTACACGTGACTTTACGGTGCCTAGCGGTAACCCCAGTTCTGCAGACGCTTCAGCGTGAGACTTACCTTCGAGGTAAACCTTACGAAGAATTTCATCTTGCTCTTTTGGCAGCTGAGCCAATGAGCTCTGTACCTTATCTTCGCTGCGCTTTTGCTGCAGCAGTGAGATGGGCGTCTCTTCATCTGGCTCATGCCAAAAGTCTTCATTTTCTAAGGGAAGATGTTGGGTATTGCTCTTTCGACGCAACATATCGATACGGCAGTTGCGCGCGACAGTGTAGATCCAGGTGGTTGCAGACGCTTTCTCGGCGTTGTAGCCCGCGGCCTTATTCCAAACCTTAATCATGACTTCTTGAACTAGATCGTCACCCAGTCCGGGGAACCAGCCTTCATTGCGACTCGCGTGAGCAAAACCTTTGAGCAGTGGGCCAAAATGTCTGAACAGCTGAGCAAAGGCCTGACGATCACGATTCTCACCCACAGAAATAAGCAGCTGACTCCACTGGTCAGAGCGTTTTTCCGCAGATTTGAAGACAGCCACACGATCACCGTTGGTTCTAGGAATTGCTTGATTTTTGGGAATTGATGTTACCAAGCTCATAGCGCATTGCCTACCTTTTCATCTTCAACCTCTTTGTTACGCTCAATTTAAAAGATTGGATTATTCCCTCAGTACTATTTAACCTTCCATAGCAGGTTGCTATTATCTTAACAGCCCAGAAGGGCGCGTCTTGCGTATTAACTCAACGAAAAGAAAAATAGCGCCTTAAAAAAGCTATTGATAAAAATTTTTTAGGATATTAATTTGAAAAACGTTCTTATGCCGGTTGCCGTACTCGCGGCTGCCGCAGCCATTTCAGTCGTCATTACGGTTTTGCGCCCAGCGCCACTTAAGCTTGAAGCGCCGGACACTGCGGTGGCGGTAAAGACCCTGACACTCTACTCACAGAGCGCTGATCTGCTGGTTGAGTCTCAGGGCACTGTGCTACCGCGTACGCGCACTCAGTTAATTTCAGAGGTATCCGGTGCTGTGTTAACTGTTTCACCACAGTTTGTGGTTGGAGGTACCTTTAAAGCGGGTGACGTTTTACTGCAGTTGGATCCGACAGACTATGAGGTGGCACTGCAGCGTGCCGAAGCTCGACTAATAAGCATGAATGCTCAGGCCACTTTTGAATTGGCGCGGGCTTCTCAGGCACAAAAAGAATGGGCCATGACTGGCCGTCCAACTTCTGAGGCACCTCTATTGGCTTTGCGTGAACCCTACCTAGCTGAGGCTCGGGCCAACGTTTTGCAGGCTGAGGCGGAAGTCAAACAAGCCAAGCTCAAGCTGGCTCGCACAACCATTCGCGCGCCTTATCTGGGGATGGTTTCGGCTAAAACTGTCGATATTGGGCGGTACGTCACCGTGGCTACGCCACTGGGTGAAATCTTCGCCATCGACTCAGCGGAGGTTCGGTTGCCTCTGACTGAAAAAGATCTTGCCCGAATTGACCTTATTAGGCGCGGTGATAGTGCCGAGCTCCCTGCTGTAGCTCTCAGTGCCACTGTTGCCTCAACGCCAGTTCAATGGCTCGCAAAAGTTGTGCGCTCCGAAGGGGTGGTCGATCAGCTCAATCGCTCGCAGTATTTGGTCGCGCAAATCGATGATCCCTATGCGGTTCTCAGCGACTCAGCGGGTAATGGCTCGCCGTTGCTAATGGGCACCTTTGTCCGTGCCGAAATTGTCGGCAAGACGATTGATGATGTGTACGCCATACCGCGCCATGCGCTAATGGAAGGCAATCGAGTAGCATTAGTAGACCGTGAACAGAGACTGCGACTGACCCCGGTTGAAAGCGATCATGGCGATGACCAGTTCTATTATGTGAATGCAGGCTTGATAGATGGTGCTGAAATTATTGTCAGTGCCCTGGGTGCTGCCATCGAGGGCATGCTGGTCAGGCCTGTAGGTAGTACTAACTAATGCAAAATCAAAATAATTTGATGCAAAACAATACTGGCCTAATGGCTTGGTTTACCCGCAACCCAGTTGCCGCCAATCTGCTAATGTTGTTTTTGCTCTGCGCAGGTATTCTCAGTTCGACAGATTTGAGTAAGGAGATGTTTCCAAGGGCGGAAACCGATGTGATCGAGATCAGCGCGCCTTACCTTGGTGCGGCACCAATCGAAGTTGAAAAGGCGGTAATATTGCCCATGGAAGCGGCATTGCAAGGCCTCAAGGGCATTGAGGAAATCCGCTCCTTCGCCGATCGTGATATGGCTTCTATAAAGCTCGATGTTGAGTCCGGCGAAAACATCAATGAACTGATGGCTCTGGTTGAGAACCGTATCGACAGTATTGTTAATCTGCCAGTGAATATGGAAAAGCCGACCGTTAAGCGAGTGGATAATTATGCCTGGGCTATTGGTATAGCAGTTTCAGGTGAGATGGATCGGCGCACCCGTAAAGAGATGGGTCAGCAGTTTTTTGATGAGGTTCAGGCGCTGCCTGAAATTAAGCGTGCGGTGCTCTGGGGAGATGGCGACTACGAGATATCTATTGAGGTTGAAGAGACCCGTTTGCGGGAACTCAATCTAACCCTTGCTGAGGTTGCTCAGGTACTGCGCAACTCATCGGTGGACTTGCCTGCAGGTATGATTCAAGCGAGCAATGGTAATGTCTTATTGAGAACTCAGGGCAAGTCCTACAGTGGCTCAGAATTTGCCAATATTGTCTTGCGCAGTCGCGACGATGGCAGTCAGCTGTTGCTCTCCGATGTGGCTACGATTAAAGATGCTTTTACCGAGGCCCCGAGCCTATTGCGCTTTGATCGCCAGAACGCGTTCTCAATCGGCGTGTTTACCCTTGATGATCAAGACCTGATTACCATTAGCAGCGTGGTTCAAGAGTATGTTGATAAAAAACAGTCGCAGTTGCCTGAAGGACTCAGCATTGCGACCTTTAGCGACGACTCCTTCCATTTAAGGGGGCGTCTCGACATGATGCTGAGCAATCTTGCCGCCGGTGCCATTTTAGTTGCAGTGGTGTTGGGACTCTTCTTAAACTTGCGTGTTGCTGCCTGGGTTGTGGTGGGTATTCCAGTGAGCTTTTTAGGTGCGATATGGTTGATGCCGGTGAATCCTTTTCCGGTGAATATCAATGTATTAAGTCTGTTTGCGTTTATCTTGGTACTCGGAATTGTCGTCGATGACGCCATTGTTATAGGTGAGAGTGTTTTTACCGAGGTTAAAGATGAAGCTGACAAAGTGCTTTCTGAGAGCAATGATCCCAGCCTAGTTTATGTGGCGCCCATGGCAACAGTAGTCGCTGGTGCCAAACGGGTTGCAATACCTTCGACCATCGGTGTTTTGACTACGGTGGCGGCCTTTGCGCCATTATTATTCGTCGGCGGCACTACGGCCGCCATATATGAAGCGCTGTGTGTTGTAGTGATCTTGTGTTTGTTGTTTTCATTGGTTGAGTCCAAGCTGATCTTGCCGGCGCATTTGGTCGGACTGAAATTTGGTGGCACCCCTGGGTCGGGCAATTTTTTTACGGCCACGATTGAGCGCTGGCAAAAGGCTATTAGTTCCGCACTGGCGCATTTTATTGAATTTCGCTATCAGCCGTTCCTTATAAAATGCATGAAAAATCGCTACATCACGCTGGCGACTTTTATTGGTGTGTTGATGATTTCGATCTCGACCCTGAGCGGCGGTATTGCGCGTTTTGAATTTTTCCCCGATGTCCCCGGTGATGATATTAATGCGATTATCACTATGCAGAATGGCAGCTCAACCGAGAGTTTTAATGAGGCACTTTTGGCTGTTGAAGAGGCTATCTATAAGGTTGATAGTGACTTTATGGCAGCCAACCCTGAGGCCGAGAGTTTCTTAGCCCACACCTTCTTTTGGACTCAAACAGATGTCTCTGCGAGTTTTCGGGTTGAACTTACACCTGGAGAGACTCGCCCCTTAAGTGCGGTTGATGTGGAAGAACTGTGGCGCGAAGAGGTAGGCACTCTGCCCAATGTGCGCAAGCAGGATTATTATTCCAGTAGCAGCGCCGGGGGTGGCGCGAAAATCAATATGTCACTTTATGGGCCGGACCCAGAGCAGCTGTCTTTAGCTGGTATAGCTTTGCAGAACAAACTCGGCGAATACGACGGCGTATTTGATATCTACAACTCGCAGGGTGTTGGCGGGCGGGAAATCCTGATTAGTTTAAAACCCTATGCCAGCCAGCTGGGTATCTCGATGGCCGATGTGGCGAGTCAGGTTCGCCAAGCATTTTATGGTGAAGAAGTGCAGCGCCTGCAGCGCGGGCCTCACACCCTAAAAGTGATGGTGCGTTATCCTTTCGCGGAGCGTAGCTCAATTGCAACTCTAGAGGATATGCATATTCGCACTGCCAGTGGTCAGGCGATCGCGATCAGCGAGGTGGCGGACATTCGTCTGGGTTTAGGTTTGGCGAAAATATCCCGGATTGAACGCAAGCGGTCGGTGACTATTACGGCAGATGCCGATTCCTCAAGAGTGCAGAGTAGCTCTGTGATTGATGATATCCGCAATAACTTTATTCCGCAGCTGCTGCTCGACTACCCAAGTGTTGAGTTTGGTGTCTCTGGCTCCAGTCAGGAAGAGTCTGAACTAATCGGCCGCTTGATGATTGCCGGTGTGGTCTCACTGTTTTTGATTTATGGTTTGCTGGCGGTGCCGCTGCGCTCCTATGTGCAGCCGCTGATTATTATGTCGGTGATTCCCTTTGGTTTTGTCGGTGCTGTAATTGGCCATATTCTCTTTGATATGGCGATTAGCTCCCTATCGATTGCCGGCTTGATTGCGCTGTCTGGGGTGGTGGTAAATGACAGTTTGATCTTGGTGGAGTTTGCCAACCGTGCGCGAGAGGTTGAAGACAGTGAAGAGGACGCACTTCTGGCTGCTGGCAAGCGTCGCTTTAGAGCGATTTTGTTGACTACGCTGACAACTTTTGTCGGATTGCTGCCAATGCTGTTTGAAACCAGTGTGCAGGCCCAGTTTGTGATTCCTATGGCGCTATCCCTGAGTTTTGGTATCTTGACCGCCACCGCGATTACGTTGATTTTGATTCCCTGTTTATATCTGATTTCTCACGATTTGAAACTCGGTCTGGGCCGCATCATGGGGTCTGGTAACGCGATTTAGCCGTCAAACAGGGGCCGCTGATTGTGGTGGCAAAATCGCTTCGTTAGCTTATGACCGTTTGAACCCCATTTTAAAAATATTATTTTTGAGGTGGGGTTTTTTAGTTTTTAAGAGTCTTATTATTTGTCTGTGACAAATTCCAAATTTGATAATTTCTTAGAATATCACCTGGCCGATCTCTGTTTGTACTTCTGTTGCTCAACCTAAGTCCCCAACTTAGGTGCTGGGCTCAAGTGTCTTAATAATTCGTCAACGTAAAATTTGTTACCCAAATACGCTCACTTCGTCCGAGTTTTCCGCGACGTCTCATCAGAGGAAATATGTTTCACGCAATAAAACGCCGCTGGCACAGCCCCAGTGGTTACAGAGAAGTTCTTGTACTGGCGGTTCCGCTGGTGATCACCACAAGTGCCGGGAGCCTACAAAGCTTTATCGATCGGATGTTTCTCTCTTGGTTTGATTCCAATGCCCTGGCAGCAACGGTGCCTGCGACACTGGTGACTATGACACTCACCGCTGTATTTATCGGCCTGGCAGGCTATGTGGGGGTGTTTGTTGCCCAGTATTATGGTGCCCGTGAGTATGCTCGAATCGGCGCCGTGGTCTGGCAGGGATTTTACACCACCGGTCTTGCCCTGCTGGTGGTGGTTCCGACTCATATTTACATAATCCCGCTGTTCAAGCTGATTGGCCACGACCCTGGAATACAGGTCATGGAGGCTAATTATGCCCGGGTCTTAATTCTGACCATTCCCCTCGCCATTGTTTCCGCATCGCTGACGGGATTTTTTTCAGGTATTGGTCGCACCTCTGTGGTCATGTGGAGCAACCTGCTGATAACGGTGGTAAATGTAGGTTTAGATTACGCTTTAATCTTTGGTAATTGGGGCTTACCGCGAATGGGCGTTGAGGGTGCCGCATGGGCTACTTTTGTCGCTTTGTCAGCGGGCACCTTTACTCAGGCGTGGGTGTTTTTTACTCGTCGCTACAGGGAATCTTATAACACCTTGTCTGGCTGGTATTTTGACCGGCCGTCTTTGCAGCGTCTGCTGCGCTTTGGTTTGCCGGTAGGGTTACAGTTTCAAATGCAGGTGTTTGCCTGGACATTATTTGTCTTATTGATCGGCAGAATTGGTGTCGCTGCCCTAACGGCTCATAGTATTGCGATGAATGTATTTATGATCATGGTGATGCCAGTAACGGGAATGAGCATTGCCGTGTCGGTTTTGGTGGGGCAGCGTTTAGGTGCTGAAGACTTAGCCTCGGCTGAGCGTGTAACTTATTCTTCGATTCATTTATCTTTAGCCTTTTTCGCCATTGCGGGGCTGATGTTAATTACCCAGCCAAATTGGTTTATTGCTCCCTTCGTACAGGGTATGACGCCAGATATTTATGCCAGCACGATCCCCTTAGTTGATGATTTGCTCAGTATTGTGGCTATGTTCTGCCTTTTCGAAGCCGTTTCGATGATGATGGCAGGCGCGCTAAAAGGCGCAGGTGATACGTTCTTTGTGGCTTGGGTTGGGATTCTCTGTAGTTGGCTGGTGCTGGTGTTGCCCACTGCATTATTAGGCTATCTTTGGGGTGGAAGTTTACTTTGGTCTTGGATATTCTTTTTGCTCAGTGGATTTGCAATGTGTCTGGTGCATTGGCTAAGGTTTAAAGCAGCTAAGTGGAAACATCTAAGGATTACGGTTTAGGCATTTGTTATTGCCATCATAATTTGGATAAAAGGGCGGGAGTGGTCCTGCGCCGATGTTATCCTGCAGGCCAATTAAGAACCAATTTTCAATACATTTTAGCGCGAGCAGGTGGATAATCATTCGAGTCGGATGAGCGCAAATAAAGTAAACAAGGATATGCAAAGCAGATGACCGATCAAGCAGTACTCTATGCCCAACACTTAGTTGAAAAGACCAACCGGTTTCAGGCTATCTTGGCGGCTACTGGATTTGACGAAATTATTATTGCCGCCGGAGACAGAAAAACGCAGTTTGCTGATGATATGGCCTATACCTTTGTGGCTAACCCCTATTTTCGTGAGTGGGTTCCCTTGGGTAAGCGCAGCGGTTCTTATCTACAGATTTCATCTAACGGTGATCGACCGCGGCTATTTCTGCTCTGTGTCGAAGATATTTGGCATACCGCGCCCCAGAGCCTGCCCGGGGGATTTGAGCAGGGCCTGGAGATTATCGAATATGCCAGCCTCTCAGAGCTAAAAAAGCATTTCTCCTCGCGGGAAGGCGGCTCGGCTTATATAGCTGAAAATAACAGTCTCGGTGTGGCTGCAGATTCGTGGAACCCTCAATCTGTTACCGCTCAGATCGACTATCAGCGCCGTGGCAAAACGGCCTATGAACAGGACTGTGTTCGCCAGGCAAATCGCCTGGCAGTGCCAGCTCATCGCGCTGCCCATGATGCCTTTATGGCCGGCGCGTCCGAACTAGAAATCGCTGCTGCCTATCTGCGCGGCTGTGACTGCAGTGAAAATGAAATGCCCTATGGCATTATTGCCGGCGTTAATGAGCACGCGGCTGTTCTGCATCACCATAACTTAGATAAAATCCGACCCACACCACGCAGCTTTTTAATTGATGCTGGTGTCGCAATGAACGGCTATGCCTCGGATATTACGCGCACCTACGCCTATGATTCGGGCTCTGATTTTGCCGCATTAATCGAAACTATGGATGCGGCACAACAGCAGCTGGTTGCCAGTGGCGGTATTGGCAAGAGCCCGGTTGATCTGCATGTGCTGTCCCATTTAAAAATCGCCGAAATACTGCGCCAGTTCGACGTGCTTAATGTCTCTGCTGAGGAGGCTTTTGACAATGATATTACTGGCACTTTTTACCCTCATGGTCTCGGCCACCACCTTGGCTGCAATGTGCACGACAAAGGCGGCAATCTGGCCAATGCTCAGGGAGATCTGTTGCCTGCTCCAGAGAAATATCCGAAGCTACGTGCTGCGGCGCCAATGGTAGCGAATCAGATTCATACGGTTGAGCCTGGCGTCTATTTTATCCCTGCACTGTTACAGAAGCTGCGTCAGGGCGGTCAAGCGAGCAAGATCAACTGGTCGCGAGTGGATGACTTTCTGCCATTTGGCGGCATTCGTATTGAAGATAATATTATTGTTCAGGCCGATGGATCTTTAGAGAATTTAACGCGGAATGCATTTCGGGATATAACGTAATGAAAAAGCTACAGATATTCACCACCGGCGGCACCGTTGATAAAGTCTATTTCGATGCCCTGAGCGAGTTTCAGATTGGCAAGCCAGTGGTTGGCCCAATTTTAGAGCGTATGAATGTCGGCTTTGACTTTGCTGTCGAAGAATTAATGCGTCTCGACAGCTTGGATATGACCGATCAGCATCGCCAAACCATTCAGCAGCGGGTCAGTGATACAGATGCTGAGTATATTCTGATTATGCACGGCACTGACGGCATGGTTGAGACAGCTGGCTGGCTTAGCAATATTGCCAACAAGAAAATTATTTTTACCGGCGCTATGCAGCCGGCAGCTTTTGCCGACACCGATGCGGTGTTTAATATTGGCTGTGCAGTAGGAGCGCTTCAGACGGTTGAAGCGGGCGTTTACATTGTTATGAGCGGTCAGGTTTTCGCTGCTGATCAGGTGATTAAGAATCGCGCTGCCCATCGATTTGAGTCTGTTGGTTAGGCATAAACCGCTCTTTTCTTATTGTCATCCCGACAGAGCCCTCATTTTTGCACCCCGACAGCCCCCCCCATTTTGTCATCCCGACAGAGCGCAGCGACGAGGGATCTATAAACCTTAATCACAGGTTACAAAGGCCATACCTGACTGAGCCTGAAGCCGCTGCAATAAGGCATCACCCATGGCCACCGATGGTGTCAAAAATCCACCAGCACGATCTTCTTTCTTAATATCCAGCGCCAAACAGAGTCCCGCTTGACCCAGCATTTTCGCTGTGGAGCCATAGCCGGGATCGCGATCGCCAGTTACCTTTACAGTAAGCTGATTGCCCTGATCATCACGGCCGTGAACACGCATATCAAAGTAACCATTTAATTGAGCTTCTGGGCTAGGGCCTTCGCCGGGTGCTGGCAGGAAAAATCGTTCCATCAGCGCTCTGCTGGGACTAAGGTAGAGGCCAACCGCTAAGAGCCCAAATCCGATTGCTGTCAGATTGGCCATCAAACGTCCTTTTAAGCCCTTTCCACAGAGCATGCCTTCACTGTAGGAGAAGTTGCGACCATAGGCCATATTGAGCAGGGCATTGGAATGCAGAACAACGCGTGAATTAATCGCTTCCATCACGAAGGGTGCAATCCAGCAGTCAAAGTCTTTATCAAATTGTGGGCCCGAGACACTCTTGGCGCGGATGCTGTACTGGTGATCACTGCCACACAAAAGGTAGGGATTGCCCATCTTTTTACGTATTTTTGGATCAGCTTTGGCCGCTTTAAGGGCTTCGATCATGCTCGCGATAGTGCCGCCGGAGGCACCGCCTTTCGCCGCTTTTACTCGCAGTTTGGCGTGAGGGAATGGGTGACCAAATTGAGCTTGGGCGCGCTGCTGCAAGGCAAAAACACCCATATCTGAGGGTATAGAGTCAAAGCCACAGCAGTTGACTATGCGTGCGCCGCTGGCTTCTGCAGTCTGGTTGTATTTGTCTTTCATCATCCCGATCCAGTGCGCTTCGCCAGTCAGGTCGGTGTAGTCAGTGCCGCTTTCGGCACAGGCTTTAATCAGCAGTTCGCCATAGAGGGCGTAGGGTCCGACTGTGGAAATAATCACTCGGGTTTGGCTGCAAAGTGCTTGCAGTGATGCTTCGTCATGAGAGTCGGCAATCAGTACTGGCAGTGCCCTAGCCGCGTCGCCGAGAGACTCTTTTAATGTGGCTAGTTTGGAGTCTGAGCGGGAGGCTATAGCCCAGGAAATGTCGCCATTGACGCCGATAGTTTCGACTAAATAGTTACTCAGAATTTGTCCGACAAAACTGGTGGCGCCGAAAACAATCAGATCATAGGGTTTGCTGGATACTTCGGTAATAGACATAGGTTATTATTCTTATAGTTGGACAGGGTTATTTTTTAACGTAGTTTGCGGAGCGGTTGTGCCCACAGTGTTACCTATTTTATATTCCTTTCGTCGCTGCCCCTATGCTATGCGGGCGCGAATGACTCTTTTATACGCGAGTATAGACCTAGAGCTTCGTGAAGTCCTATTGAAAGCTAAACCTGAAGAAATGCTGGCTATCTCTGCCAAGGGCACTGTGCCAGTGCTGGAACTTCCCAATGCTGAGGTGCTCGATGAAAGTTACGACATTATTCGCTGGGCGCTGCGTCAGAGTGACCCGCAGAATTGGTTGAGTGTCGACCTTGATTCTGCGATCAGCGATCTAATCCAACGCAACGACGGTCAGTTTAAAACCGATCTTGATCACTACAAGTATTGGGAGCGCTTTCCTGCGGAATCTCAGGGAGAATATCGCCTTCGAGGAGAGCAGTTTCTGGCTGAGCTCGAGGTGCTGCTGAGTCGGCAGTCCTATCTGCTGGCAGAGCGAATAACGTTGGCCGATATAGCGCTATTTCCCTTTGTTCGCCAGTTCGCTTTTGTCGATAAAGACTGGTTTGATCAGTCGCCCTACCCAAAACTGCGCGCTTGGTTAGAGCAGTTGCTTAATTCCAAATTGTTTTTGGCTGCGATGAAAAAATCCCCACCCTGGCAGGATGGGGACTCTCCGATTTCTCTTTAATGATCGCTCTTTAGTGATTACTTTCTAATTACTGATCCCAGTCTATAACCACTTTTACCCGCGCCTCGTCAGGGGCTTCTGCTGAAGGCTGTCCAAGCTTAAAGCGCAATCCCACCTCTGGAATATTGGCGCCGCCAAAAGGCAGTTTTGGATTCTGATAGCGATTTGGTCGCGCATCCGAAAACTCACTGACCGGTGGGTATGCCTCGGTGCTCTGTTCCATCAGGCTATCGCCAACGATGGAATAAATCGAGGTTCCCTTGGTAAAAGGTTCCAGAGCAAAGGGTGCATCGCCAGAGTGACGATTCCTGAGAGCGCGATCATAGAGTCGGTACTCAGTTTTCCCGCCGCGAATTCGCAGGTCAAATAGTGAACTAACACCTTTGTATTTCAGCCGGTCGGCACCGGGTAACAGACTATTGATCAAAGTGTAGCCATACATCAACTGACGGCCCTCCCAGTTAACAGATTCCACCGCTGGCAGACCATCCATCAGAGACTCATAGCAGCGCTTTCGATCCGCGACACTGACATCACTGGAGTAGAAAGCCGAGCGGCGTTGATGGCACATAACATCCACGTAGCTCTGTTGCAGCCAGGGCTGTGCACTCTCATCAAACTGATATGAGGTCCAGCCCTGATCGTCGACAAAATACTGTTCCGGCACGCTGGGCAGATTAAATTCTTGAGGGTTGGCGTCGACCAGTAACAAGAAGCCATTGCCGGGTCCAAACTGGGCCGGTTCATTTTGGCTCCAGAGATATTCACCGTTGTAATACCAGGCCAAGACACCGGGTCTGTAGTTGGCATTAAAGGCCTTCATCTCACCATCGCTGTCTTTAAAAAATGAAAAGCCTGGCTTGGCGAGGCCGGCATCATAATTTTTTACCCGATCAAAACGGGCGTAGGGGTCGCGATATTCGAGCAGGTAATAATGCGGCACGGCAATCCGGTGCTCTCCGCCGCTGAGGGTAAAGCCATCGTTACTCCAGCCCTTGATTGCGCCAGACTCAAAGTCTTCATTATAGCTCAGCGCGTCGAGTCGGATGTTGTCGATAAGGGCGCCATCTTCTACCGCGGCGCCATCGGCAAAGTAATGCAAGCGAATCGACACCTGCTTTCCACGATAGGCTTCGAGATCAAATTTAGCCGCTATCCACTGAGCGGTTTCGCAGGCGTCCTCGAGGTTTTCACCCACTCGGTCCTCAGCCAGCACTTTGCTCGCGGAAGGGTCACAGCCGGCGGCGATCTCAACTTTTCCGTCACCATCCATATCACCGGAGCGGCCACTAAAACCGGGCAGGGAACCCTCACCCTCATGGCCCTTTTTCGATGGCATAGTGCTGTTAGTATCGGCGGCATTGTCTTTGTCGGTGGGCAGCAGGCGCTGGTATTCCCCGTCGTCAGTGGAGGCTTCGATATAGAGATAATCCCAGTCCGACTCGATTTTAAACCAGGTATCAAAACTCAGTATCAACTGTTGCTCGGCCGCCACTTTACGGAGATCAAAGCTGCGGCTAAGAAAGTGATGCAGGTCGTTGCCCTGACCTGTATAGATCGCATAGTTTCCCTGTGTCTCGCTCAGCGGTCCAAGCTGCAGTTCACGTATTTTCGGTGGCAGGATAATCATCGTCGCATCGCAGCCGCCGCGACTGTTTTCACTACCAACCTTATTTGACCAGTCATTCATGGTTTTTAAATACATCGAGCTGCGCTTATTGCCGCCAAAAGCCGGCGGGCGAACAACGCAGGGATTGAGCCAACCCAGCACCATTCGCGACCAGGCGCTGAGCTCTTGGGGTTCTGGTGAAGCAGTCGAGGACATCACTTCCCAGGAGGCGCTGGAATTATTGGTCGCCCGAGCGTAGATATCGGGCAGCCCTAAGGAATGGCCAAACTCGTGAATAAAGGTTGAGACCTCGGTGTACTCGGACTGCATATTGTAGTCGTAGAGCCACAGACCCTCTTCGATCTCATGTCCGCCGCGCCCATTGACCAGCCCTTCAAGAACCGGGCCTTTGCCCAAGCCGCGATTTAGTGAGCTGCGATGGGGCCAGATGCGATCGGCACAGTCCTGCTCATCTGCTGGCAGGCTATCAAAGACATTACTCTCAGCATTGACGGTAAATTTTTCGTTGAGCTTGTAGAGCCCCTGGCAGGAGGACTGGGCTTTACCGGCATAGACAATCACTAGGTGATCGAGATAGCCATCGGCCTCGGCGCGATTGCCATCGCCATCAAAGTCCTTAGGGTCCCAGATATCATAATCTTTCCAGGGAAAATTGGGGTTGTCTCTATGGGCGGCCTGCAGTGCTTCAATAACCAGCTCATCAGTGTGGTCATCATTGCGCCAGCTGCCATCGGCATTCTGCAGCGGACGACCATAATAGGCTAAGGGCTTGCTCACCTTGGCAATGGGCATTACCTGGCCGGTGATATTGTAGAGGCCCTTAGATTGGTGGCGATAGTAGTGGGACAGAGTGCCGGGTTTGGGGCGTTTAATGCTGCCACCAAATAAAAGTTTCTGCAGATAGTTGCGGTTTTTATTGTTCTGCTTTTTATCGCCGGCAAAGCGGTCATAACCCAGTTCTGGAAATTCCACAGCGATCACTAGCAGGCGGTGGGGACGTTCTAAACTGGCCAACACGGGTTTGATGGAATCGGTCTTGATCTGAGGGCTGCCCAGTTTGTCAAACTGCAGGCTGGCAAGTGAATCAATCATTCGTTCTGTATTGAGATCCACGGCTAGCGTTGGGGTTGAGGTGAAAAAAACCGCAAAGTAGAGGATCTGCGTATAAATAGAACGTTTAAATAGCATTTGTTTCTCCTGACGGGCTCTGGAAATTGTTATTATGCCCGCCCCAAGTTCTTCTGACGAGTATGAACTCCACCGCTTTATTATAGGATCCTAAATGTTCGGTTTTTTTGAACGTCTGGTCGACCCATTTCCCGGTGTTACGCCCGGGCAACCGCCTCGCGGAATCTACCAATTTTGTCGACACCATGTGCGCGGTATGGAGCGCTGGCTGGGACTAATGGCGGTTTTGACTGCGATTACTGCCATCTCCGAGGCTATGCTAATTGGCATTCTGGGCCAGGTTGTTGACTGGCTGGCCTCTAGCGATCCGGAAACGTTTTTTGCTGAGACCTGGCCGACCCTGTTGGCTATGTCAGTATTTATGTTGCTGGTAATCCCTCTGGCCAATGCTGGGCGCTCGCTGGTGGTGCATCAGACACTGATGGGCAATCTGCCTATGTCGGTGCGCTGGCAGGCTCACCGCTATCTGTTAAATCAAAGTTACGGTTTCTTTCAGAACGAATTTAGCGGTCGTATTGCCACCAAAGTTATGCAGACTTCCCTCGCTGTGCGCGACACAGTGATGAAGCTGCTCGATGTTATCCTGTTTGTGATTATCTATGTGGTCACCACGCTGTTTCTGGTTGCCAATGCGGATCCACGACTGGTTCTACCTCTATTAATTTGGCTGCTTTTTTATATTTCTGTGCAGCGCTACTTTGTGCCGCGAATGAAAAATATCGCTACGCTGCAGGCCGATGCGCGCTCGCTGATGACCGGCCGAATTGTTGATAGCTACACCAATATAGTCACCCTGAAGCTGTTCTCTCACAGCTCCCGAGAATCGACCTATGTAAAAGAGGGCATGACTGAGTTTCTCAATACAGTGCATCCGCAGATGCGTCTGGTCACCAAGCTCAATATGACATTGTGGACACTCAATATGTGCCTGGTGTTTAGCACTGGGGCTCTGGGTATCTACCTCTGGGTGAATGGCGCGATTACCCCAGGCGCTATCGCCATTGTTATGAGTATGGCGATTCGTTTGACCGGTATGTCGCACTGGATTATGTGGGAAATCAGCAGCCTATTTGAAAATATAGGCACGGTTCAGGATGGTATTAATACTATCTCAATCCCCCAGACCATTACCGACTCTGACTCGGCCCCGGAGCTCAAGATAGAACGCGGAGAGATTCAATTTAAGGATGTCGATTTCGCTTACAACAAAGACGAAATGGTGTTTAACAACCTTAATTTGACCATTTCCGGGGGTGAGAAAGTCGGTATTGTTGGCCGCAGTGGTGCCGGCAAATCGAGTCTAGTGAATCTGCTGTTACGCTTCTTTGATATCCAGGGTGGCAATCTGACCATTGATCAGCAGGAGCTACGCAATGTCTCCCAAGACAGTTTACGCGGCAAAATTGCCATGGTTACTCAGGATACCTCGCTGCTTCATAGATCAGTGCGGGAAAATATTATGTTCGGTCGTCCGGATGCCAGCGAAGAGCAAATGATAGAGGCCGCCAAGCAGGCTCAGGCCCATGAGTTTATTCTCGGACTGCGAGATAACACCGGCCGCCGTGGCTATGACGCTCATGTAGGCGAGCGCGGTGTGACGCTCTCTGGCGGCCAGCGTCAGCGCGTGGCGATTGCCCGTGTGCTATTAAAAGATGCACCCATACTGGTGCTGGATGAAGCCACCTCCGCGCTAGACTCTGAAGTTGAAGCGACGATTCAACAGAGCCTCAATCAACTAATGGAAGGTAAAACGGTCATTGCTATCGCCCACCGCCTCTCCACAATCGCGGCCATGGACAAGCTTATTGTGTTTGATCAGGGAGTGATTGTTGAACAGGGCACCCACCAGCAATTGCTTGATGCCAACGGTGTCTATGCCAATCTCTGGAGTCACCAATCCGGCGGCTTCCTCGGTCTTGAATAATTTACTGGTAATAACCTCTCTATGATTACATTAACTGACATCGAGCTGCGTCGCGGCACTAAAGTACTGCTGCAAGACGCTGAGCTGGTCGTTCACCCGGGTCAACATATAGGTATTATCGGTGCCAATGGCAGCGGTAAGTCGAGCCTGTTTAAATTGCTGATGGGTAAAATTAGTGCTGATGCCGGTGAATTGTTTATTCCCCAGGACTGGCGTGTCGCCCATATGGCTCAGGAGTTGGCTAACTCCGAGAGCAGTGTGGTGGACTTTGTTCTCGATGGTGATCCGCAGATTCGCCAGATTGAGCGGGCTATTGAAAAAGCCCTAGCCGATGAAGATCACGATCGTTTGGCACTGGAATATGAGAAGTTAGATAACGCCAATGGCTTCGATGCCCACTATCGGGCTGAGCAATTACTGCATGGATTGGGATTTGATCAATCGGAGCTAGATCGCCCGGTAAACAGTTTTTCAGGTGGCTGGCGCATCCGATTAAATCTGGCGCAAGCATTGATGAGCCCATCGGATTTGATGTTGCTCGATGAGCCAACCAATCACTTAGATTTAGATGCAACGCTGTGGTTGGAACAGTGGTTAAAAAGTTATACCGGAACATTACTAATTATTTCTCATGATCGTGACTTTATTGATAATGTTGTGGATCGGATTGTTCATGTTGAACATTGCAAAACCAATGCTTACAAAGGTAACTATTCGACATTTGAACGTGTCCGCGGCGAGCGCCTAGCATTGCAGCAAGTCAGCTTTGAAAAACAACAAAAACGCCGCAAAGAGGTTGAAGAGTTTATTACTCGCTTTAAAGCTAAAGCGTCAAAAGCGAAGCAGGCGCAGAGTAGAGTAAAAGAGTTGGCGCGTATGGAAGATATTGCCCCAGCGCATATCGACTCGCCCTTTTATTTCAGTTTTGCACAGGGAAAGAAAGCGCATAGCGCACTGGCCAATATCAGCCAGGGTGATTTGGGTCATGACGGTCGCGCTATTTTGTCCAATGTTAATTTTGATCTTCATCCGGGAACTCGCATCGGATTGTTGGGACCAAATGGCGCAGGTAAATCGACCTTGATTGCTAGCTTAACTGGCGATCTAAATTTACTTAATGGCGAAAGAGTATATGGTGAAAATGTAAAAATTGGTTATTTTGCGCAGCATCAACTGGAGGTTTTAGACTTACAGGCAAGTGCCTTTTTGCATCTTCAGCGAATCAGTCCAAAATCCACAGATCAAGAACTGCGAAATTTTCTCGGTGGATTTGATTTTCACGGTGATAAAGCGCTAGAACCTATTAAGGCATTTTCTGGTGGCGAAAAAGCGCGGGTTGCCCTAGCTTTAATTGTCTGGCAAAAGCCCAACCTATTGCTTCTCGATGAACCCACTAACCATTTGGATCTAGAAATGCGCCATGCATTGACTCTTGCTCTGCAGAGCTATGAGGGTGCGCTGGTGGTTATTTCTCATGATCGACATCTTCTGCGAAACACCGTTGATGAATTTTACTTGGTTGCAGATGGCGCAGTTAAAGAATTTGAAGGTGACCTTAAAGATTACCAACTGTGGTTGAAAAATTTTAATCGAGTACCTACAGATTCTGGTCAAAAAACGGGTGAGTTAGCGGTTCCAGTTATAGAGGAAAAAATTAAACCAGTCGATGCTGTGGAAGTGCTTAGTGCGGCGGAGAAAAAGCGTCAGCGACAGCAGTCAGCTGATGCTCGTAAGCAGCTCGCACCTTTGAGAAAAAAATCGAACCAGTTGGAAAATAAAGTTGAAAAATATCAAGCTCAGCTAGTCGAGATAGAATCTAGCCTTGCTGAAGCGGATTTATATCTAGATACCAATAAGCAAAAGTTAAAACAACAGCTTGGTCTTCAGGCTGAAATTAAAAAATCAATTTCCGAAAATGAAGAGCAGTGGTTCGATATTCAGCAGCAGATTGAGCAGTTTGATAGCTAAGTTGGCAGTTTAGTTCTGTGTGGCGGGTCAAATAAAAAATACGTATTTATACTAGCTGAATCAGCTTTTAGTTGTTAGCATGATCGACCGTGTAAAATTATAGATTGGAAATTTCGATGTTTAATTTTAAAAAAGATACTGATCCAAGTCCTTCTGGACTGAATAAATCATCTCGTAGCTCAAATGAAGTCGTTAAAAGAGCTTCGGTATCTATTGGAGGTAAAACTATGATTGGTTCAACAGTTGTTATTGACGGAAATATTACTAGCGCTGAAGATTTAATTATTGAAGGTAAAGTCTCTGGCACTATTACTGCCACTGGTCATGAAGTTACGGTGGGTCAGGCGGGTCAGCTTAAAGCTAATATCAGTGCGAAAATTGTGCGTATTGAAGGAACAGTTGAAGGCGACATTTCCGGTGGTGAAAAAGTCATTATTTCAAAAACTGGCAATGTATTGGGTAATTTAGATGCTCCGCGAGTGACGTTGGAGGATGGCGCTAAATTTAAAGGCAGTATTGAAATGGATCCAGATGAGCAGCCTGCTATCAAAGCTGTGCCGAACGTTAAGTCGGATCTATTTCCAGGTGCTGATAGCGCTGAAAAATCCAACGCATCTTAAGCTGCGAGTAACCCATAGTGTTTAGGGCGCAGCTTGGAAAAATCGAGGCTACATCTGGGACGTCTCAGGATTACGCTCTGTGCACTATGTTGCACAGTAATCTTGCTGCGGCGACCTTCAGCGCACTTCAGGCTGACAAGCGTCTGATTGTTCTCGATGTTGGTATGGCGATGGCTGCCACGGTTAATTTTTTTAGTCAGTTTAAAAGTAAATTGTTATTTGTTGATCTCTATTCAGAGAGCTTCGTAAAAGAGATCGGTGAAGAGATCAGTCATCAGGAGTTGGTATCCCTGTTTCGTCAGGCACTCAATATTCGAGATAACTGCACCATAGATATTTGTCTATTCTGGGATTTCTTTAACTATCTCGATGGCACTCTTATTAAGGCTTTTATCGAAGCATTGCAGCCTTACGTTGGTGAGCACACTCGCGGTTTCGGTTTGGGGGCGCTGAACTCCCGCTGTCAGTTGCCCAACTCCCGTTATGGCCTAATGGCAGAAGATACGTTGACTCAGTGCCCACATAGCGACGAACAGCTGCCAGTCTATCCGCACTCCCAGCGTGACCTTAAACGTTATCTCGACTATTTCGAAATTAATAAAAGTCGTTTGATGTCAGACGGTCGTGTCGAATACCTTATCACCAGATGCAACGACTCCGATCTGGTTAAAAAACCTATCTTTTAAGCGCCAGCCAGAGAGTATTTGGTTAAACTGCGCCCTTCCTTAATGAACTCAAGCTTTTTTTGGCGGCTACTCCGCGATCAGGAGCGAAATCACTAAACAATAATAACCGCTTAAAAAGGGCGGCAGGGGATATCTATGAAGCAGGCAATTATCGTTGGCGCCAGTTCTGGCCTGGGGTGGGAATTAGCTATTCAGTTGGCAGATAAAGGCTATCAGCTGGGTGTTATGGGACGCCGCGAAGCGCTGCTTAATGAGTTGGTCGAGAAACTGCCTGGCACCCATTTTATTCAAGCTACAGATGTCTCCAATGCTGAACAGTCGCAGACTGAATTAGAGAAGCTGATCGCGCGTATGGGCGATGTGGAGCTTATTGTCTTAAGTTCTGGTGTCGGCCTTTTTGAAAACAAACTTGAGTGGGCTGCTGAACGGGAAATGATCGATGTCAATGTGCGCGGCTTTGCGGCTCTAACCATTGTTGCCATGGAGCACTTTACTCGACGTGGCGCAGGGCATTTGGCTGGAATTTCCTCAATGGCCGCTCATATATTTGGTGCTAAAACTGTCACCTACCATGCCACCAAAGCCTTTGTTTCAAACTATCTCGCTGGTATGCGTCAGCGCGCAATCCGCAGCGGTCTGCCGATTACCATTACAACCATTGAGCCAGGCTTTATTAAAACGCCGATGGTGCACGGCAATCCTCTGTGGATGGCGCCCGTGGAAAAGGGTGTTACCCAGATGGTTGCGGGTTTATTGAATAAGAAGAATCATATCTATATTACTAAGCGCTGGCGCTATGTGGCGTTCGTCGCTGACCTAATGCCACATTGGTTGCTGCGCAAGTTTTTGTAATCGTGGTAACTTTATTGGACTACTCTAAACAGTTGGCAGAGTTACTTTGTTTAAGCAGGCTAGTAGATAGATTATGCGCAGTAATAGAGCCCTAAAAATTGCCACCGTGCGTGGCGTACTCGATATGCTACCCCTGAGTTTAGCGGTGTTGCCTTGGGGCATACTATTTGGCTCCCTGGCGGTACAGCGAGGTTTTAGTTGGCTAGAAGCACAGTTGTTCTCGGGGATCATCTTTGGTGGTGCGGTGCAGATTGTTACGGTGGAATTAATTGCCGATAACAGCTCGTTGCTGACGGTCTTGTTCACCGCTTTTATTATTAGCTCCAGACACTTTCTCTATGGTTTGTCGCTGCGCGAACGCCTTAGCCCTCAGCCATTACGCTGGCGTCTAGGTCTTGGCTTTCTGCTTACCGATGAGCTGTTTGCTCTGTCAGGTCATCGCCGCGCCTATATAGGAAAAGTGCGCCTGTGCTACGGGTTGGCAGCCGGCGGTAGTTTCTATCTGGCCTGGAATCTGTGGACCTTTGTTGGCATTGTCGCCGGTGCTTCGCTTCCTGATTTAACCGATTTAGGGTTGGATTTCGCTATTGCTGCGACCTTTATTGCGCTGGTAGTTCCAGGGGTTAAATCCCTTGCGACTCTGGCCGCTGTGCTAACGGCAGCCGCAGCCTCAGTGTTTTTTACCCTGTGGCATTTTGAGTTAGGGCTTATCTGCGCGGCACTGCTCGCTATGACGGTTGGCTACGCGGTCAATAAACTCAGCGGCAACTCAGGCGGTGGCGCGTGACATTGCTAACTATCCTGCTGCTCGCCTGTATTACCTTTGGCACTCGTTATCTGTTTCTTGAGGGGCGGCTACCGGTTCGTCTCGGGCCCAATTTACGATTGCTGCTGAGCTACAGTGGGCCTTCGGTCTTGGCGGCTATTTTGGCTCCGATTGTATTTGTGCGCAGTGATCAGCTGGCGTTGAGCGCATCTAACCCCTATCTTTGGGGTGCGGCGGCGGCGATCACTGCGGCTTATAAGACCGGTAATATTTACTGGACGATTGGCGCTGGCATGCTAGTCTTTATTGCAGCTGGCCAGTTAATTTAGCGTTCGAGCTTGTCAATTGCTTGTGCATGGAACGCTGCGGTCACCAAAACCCGACCTTTTATCGACAGAATTATCCTTTCTCGACGCACAATAAATCATACTGATGCGATAAGCCGTCGTCCAAGGGCTGACGATATTCGCTAAACAATAGAGAGCTCCGATTATGATTCCACGTACCCTATATGATTCCGATCACGATATGTTCCGCGATTCAGTGCGTAAATTTCTTCAAGCTGAGGCAGTGCCGCACCACGATCAGTGGGAGAAAGATGGCATGGTCAGCGATGATATCTGGTTAAAGGCTGGCGAGCAGGGCTTTTTGTGTCCCACTGTGCCTGAAGAGTATGGCGGTGTTGGCGTCGATTTTCGCTACAACTGTATTGTTAATGAAGAGATTGGTCATGCCGGCTGCACCGGTTTGGGCTGGACTCTGCACTCAGATATCGCAGTTCCCTATATAGTTCGCTATGGCAGTGAAGAGCAGAAGCAACGCTTTTTGCCGCGCTGTGTTTCCGGTGAACTGATCACCGCTATCGCTATGACCGAGCCCAGTGCCGGTTCAGATTTGCAGGGTACTAAAACTACTGCAGTATTAGACGGCGATGAGTGGGTATTAAATGGGTCGAAGACCTTTATCACCAACGGCCAAAAATCGGGTTTGGTTATTGTTGTGGCTAAGACCAATGTTGATGCTGGCTCTAAGGGTATTAGTCTGTTTCTGGTTGAAGCCGGTACGCCGGGTTTTACCAAAGGTAAAAATCTCGAGAAGTTGGGCTTAAAAGCGCAAGACACCTCAGAGCTGTTTTTCCAAGATGTGAGAATTCCCAAAGATAACCTGCTTGGTGAAGAGGGTCGTGGCTTTATCTACCTGATGCAGGATCTGCCCCAGGAGCGGCTGTCAGTGGCGGTGAGTGCCAACGGTATGTGCCAGGCAGTGATGCAGGCGACCATTGATTATGTCAAAGAGCGCAAGGCCTTTGGTACAAATGTGGCGTCGTTTCAGAATACTCAATTTAAGCTTGCTGAATTATCTGCAGAAGTCAGCTGTGCAGAAGTGTACTTGGATCGCTGTACTGAGCTGCTGATTGAAGACAAGCTGGATACGGTGACGGCTTCTAAGCTTAAACTGCTCACGACAGACTTGCAGTGCAAGGTGGCTGATGAGTGTCTGCAGCTGTTTGGCGGTTGGGGTTATATGTGGGAATACCCAGTCTGTCGTGCTTTTGCGGATGCACGAGTGCAGCGTATTTACGCGGGTAGCAATGAGATTATGAAGCTGATTATTTCTCGTGATTTATTAAAGTGATCAGACCCCTGGTCTGATCATCCTGAGCGCAGCCGAAGGATCTCTCTAGCGACCGCTCTGTTATCTCGACAGAGCGTCGCGACGAGGGATCTCAATTCCGCAGAACGAATATAACCAGTTTGTCATCTCGACAGAGTGGCGCGACGAGGGATCTCAATTCCGTAGAACGCATACAACCAGCTTGTCATCCCGACAGAGCGGCGCGACGAGAGATCTTGAGATCTCTCACATGCGTTCGAGATGACAGGTGCTGACGGTTCGAGATTGCAGGTGCTAACGGTTCGAGATCACAGATGCTAACCGCTCGAGACTGAATCGTTCAACATGATCGGCCTGGGCCTGGGCCTGGGCCTGTGGCGATGACAGACCTAAAAACCTCAATCCTTATAAGACGGGTCAAGCTTCTCAATAATCCGTGTCATGGCTTTAAATTCCAATTCACCGGCTGGCTGTCCCATACTCTGCATCGTCATCAACTGCTCAGTCTTTGCCAACACCTCATCCGATACTGGAATCAGCGGCTTGCCTGTGGCATCGCAGGCGACCTGAACTTCACATGAACGCTGCAGCGCCCACATATTCATAAAGGCTTCAGGGATGGTGCGACCACAGGTCAATAGACCATGGTTGCGCAAAATCAGCATATTCTTCTCACCCATATTGGCGATCAAGCGTGGCTTCTCATCGTCCATCACCGTGATACCTTCGAAGTCATGATAGGCGATGCGATTTTGTAACAGCGCGGAGTAGAAGTTATCCGTGCGCAGCCCTTCCTCAGAACAGGCCACTGCCATACCGGCGTCAGTGTGGAGGTGAGTAATGCATTTCACGTCCTGGCGCGCGCCGTGAATGGCTGTATGAATAATAATGCCCGCCGGATTAACCGCGTAATCAGTGGGTTCGACTATATTGCCTTCAATATCAACTTTAACCAGATTGGAGGCTGTTACTTCACTGTAATGAAGGCCATAGGGATTGATTAAAAAGTGCTCTTCATCATCGGGCACTTGATCGCTGGGCACTTTCATAGTGATATGGTTGAAAATCATCTCCGACCAGCCGAGATAATCAAAAATTCGATAGCACGCTGCCAGTTGAATGCGCAGTTCTTGTTCTGTTTGCGGTGCTGATTCATGAAGTGGTTCGCCCATTAGTTCACCCTCTTTACAAACTTGGTTAAAATTACGATCTGTGTGCCGTTGACACGACCTTCTATATGCTCAGGGTTGCTCTGTACCAGCGAGATATTGCGCACTGCGGTTCCGCGCTTGCCGGTAAAGCTAGTTCCCTTAACATCCAGATCCTTTATGAGTGTTACTGTATCACCAGCGCTAAGTACTGCGCCGTTACTGTCTTTATGAATAACGGCATCGTCATCCGATTCAGCTTCAACTCCGGCCTTGGCCCAAGCCAGTGTCTCATCATCCAAATACATCATATCCAACAGATCCTGAGGCCAGCCCTCGGCGCTGAGTCGAGTAAGCATGCGCCAGGCCATAACTTGCACTGCTGGGACCTGAGACCACATGCTGTCATTGAGACAGCGCCAGTGATTGACGTCGATCTTCTCTGGATTATTGATCTGATCTACACAGATGTCACAGGCCAATAATGACTGTGACTCTTTAGCGCTGTTATCGCTATGTGGCGGCAGCTCATAGACCGAGAGGTTTTCGCTGTTAGCACAGAGTTCACAGACTGAGCCGCTGCGGGTGTAAAGGTCGGTCATAAGGTTGGGCTGCTTGTATAAGTGTATTTGGCCACAGTATAGGTGGCTTTAGTTCTGCTCTGCAATCAAGAGCTCGGCGCAGCAATCAAGCTCTTTGCCGCCGCCCAACCGGATAGCACGGCACCTTCAAAACGCGGTCCGGCAAAGGCGTCGCCGGCCAGTGCCAGTGGTGGTAAGTCAGTGAACTCACTGAGCAGCATGCAGGCTTCACTATCGACTATTGTGGGCTTGCTGTAGCGCCAGCCGTGAACCTGATATTCGGTGACCTTGGCAGTGCCCAGATAGGGCGCTGCGGCATCTATCAATGTTTGGCCAGTTTGCATTTTGTCGTGTTCAAAATGTTCTGCACTAAAGTCACCGCTGCCATGAATGGTCACTGCGGGAATTTTCGAAACGCCTTTTTGCAGATTGTCACTGATCCAGCCAATCGGGCCATCGTCAAAAGCGGTTGCACCTGGAGCGGGTATAGCTGTTGGGCCGTCCAATACTGCCATCACCGCAATGCAGGCTTCGTAGTCAATGCGATCAAGCCGTGCCTGTTTATCAGCGGGTATTTGGATATTGCCCGAGGCGAGCAGGTCGATGGTCTGCGGTACCGGGGAGGTTATTAATAGCGCCTTGGCGCTAACGGTTTCGCCATTATCTAGAGCCGCCGACCAGAGCCTATCCTCTTGGGTGATGCTGTCGACTCTGGTAGTGCGCAGGACATTCATATCTGTTGCCAGATATTTTGCCACTGCAGTCATGGTGGGCACACCGCGATATCGCGGATGACCGTTGGGATGTCCCGGGTAGCTGCTGTACCACTCTTCGGCAACACCGGCCTCAATCCACTCGGCAACACTGGCTTGGAAACGTGAATTACGGGCCGTCATAAATTGCGCGCCGTGATCAAAGGTGGCATCGCCAATGCGACGTCCGGCCAGACGACCACCGAGACCGCGGCCTTTGTCCACGATCAGCACATTGAGGCCAGCTCGATGTAAATCATTTGCCGCGCTGAGCCCTGCGAGACCGGCGCCAATAATAAGTACATCGTAAGTGGTTTGGCCATTGCTGTTGGTGGAAGAGGGCATAGTTAATCGTCTTGTCAGTTGGTGTGGGTTAGATCGGCTTAGGATTAATCGCTTTGAGCTTTGTTGCGCATGGCTTTGCATTTAACCGAGCAAAATCGCACTTCATCCCAGCAGCGCTGCCATTTTTTGCGCCATACAAACGGTCGCTCGCAAACGGGGCAGATCTTGCTCGGCAGATCAGATTTTTTACGCATACTGGGCATCGGCGGATTATCGCAGGTTTTGTGGTTGGTTTGCTGATCTAATAACTAATTGCATTCCTATCTTTCTACCTGCCTATGCAGCTTCCAGCTCACTACCTTGCAGGGTAATTCGATGCATCAAGCGCATCTGCCCCTGGTAGTCATTATCAGCCTGATGCCAAGTGCAGCGATTATCCCAGAATGTCACTGAGCCGGGCTGCCAGTTAAAACTGCAGGTAAATTGAGGCTGGGCGACATGGGCATAGAGTTCATCGAGCAGTTCACGGCTTTTATCAAACTCCCAGCCCTCAAATTGGATAGTGTGTCCGGGATTAACATAGAGCACCTTGCGGCCGCTCTGGGGGTGAGTGATCACCACTGGGTGTGTGGCATCGCCAACTCGATCCATCCCGCCCAACTGATCTTTGAGATCGGTAAATCTGTAGAGACCATTTTCGCCATACAGGTGCGTGTTGGAGTGAACTGCGCGGAGCCCTTCAAGGCGCGTTTTTAACGTATTGGGCAGCGCATCATAGGCGGCGGCCAAGTTGGCGAACTGGGTATTACCGCCAGTTTCCGGCAGTATTCGTGCCACCAAGATGGAGCCCAGAGCAGGAATATCGTCGTAGGAATGATCTGTGTGCCAGCCGCCACCTATATTGGTTTGCTGAGTTTTCTCTTTGCGTACTTCGGCAATCAGTGGCGATTCTTCGGTGGTTTTAAAAAATTTATTGACGACGATTTTGCCGAAACGGTTGGCAAAACGCAGATGCTCTTCTGGAGGCAATTGTTGGTCTCGGAAAAACAGCAGGCCGTGTTCAGTAAATGCGTCACGCAGTTGCTCTAGCTGGGCATCGTTCATGGTGGCCAGTTGTAGGTCGCTGACAACGGCACCGCAGTTGGGTGAGAAAGGGGTCACTTTCATAGATGACTTCTTATTGTTTTTATTTGAGAGATAATTGGACGTTATTTGAGCACTTTTTGTTGTGCCTGTCATCTCGATCCCCAAACTTGTTACCTCGATACCAAAGTTTGTTATCTCGACACCCAAACTTGTCATCTCGAACGCATGTGAGAGATCTTGAGATCCCTCGTCGCTCCGCTCTGTCGGGATGACAGCGGGTAAAAAATTTTCTGTTGGGATGACAGCGGTTAAAAATTTTCGGTCGAGATGGCAGAGTGTAGAGAGTGTAGAGAGTGTTCTGTCGGGATGACGGAGGGTAGAAAGTGTTCTGTCGGGATGACAGAGAGTAGAAAGTGTTCTGTCGGGATGACAGAGGGTAGAAAGTGTTCTGTCCGGATCACTGAGCGGCAGTCAGAGGGGATCCTTCGACTGCGCTCAGGGTCACAAGCCTTTAGACTTGTGACTTATCCAAACTCCAAATTCCCGCGCCGCGCACGGCAATAAACAAGAAGGCAAAGCAGAACAGCGCAGCCAATTCACCGCGATTAATAATGGGGAAGACATTATTCATGCCGTGAGCCATCCAATATGCCGCAGCCATGGTGCCACTGCAGATAAATGCTGTTGGTCGAGTAAACAGTCCAATCATCACCAGTACGCCGCCGACCATTTCAATGGCGCCAGCCGTGTACATCAATGGATTGAGTGGATAGGGAAATTCAGCAGGATAATTCATCAGCTTCTGAGTCCCGTGCCAAATAAACAAGAATCCAGTGACGATTCTCAATAGCGCGTAGGCTTGCTCTTCACGGCCATCTAATAGGTTGTCTAGAAATTTCATATACGCCTCTTCGTTTTATTGTTTTAGTTTCTGCATTTAGCCTCAGCTTGCAGTGTGAGGCAAGGCTCGAACGCTTACTCTAGGGGATCTATGAGAGTACAACAATAATTATAAGGCTGAGTATGATTGGCACCGAGATACAGCTAGCGGCAAATATAAGTATATTACGAGTGTCTTTAGTCATAGATAGTGACCTCCTTGTGCTATTAAAGCTAGTCACTAAACCCGCGGTTTTCCACTGAGGTTGTCAGCGGCTATAGCTAGAGGCCACGCTGCCATTCCTCTCGCAGTGGGATCATGCCGGGCTGATTGATGGCGGTGGTGACAATTGATAGCAGCTGCTGCTTGTCTTTGCCCAGTACACCTTTTAGTACCAGATAATTAGACGCGTGATCACTTCTGAAAATCGTTTTATCGAGTTCTAGGTTGCTCAGCAATACCTGCATCTCATGAAACAATTCCATTTTGCCCAGTTTGCGCCAGCGACCTTCAAAGGCCTCTTCGAAGCGTTCGCTGCCGGTGGGGAATTCCACTACTAGGGTGGAGAGATAATCAGGTTGTGCGGCATTCATCAGCTTGGCGGAGTTGAGTGCATGTTGCTCGCTGAGTTCGGGGCCGCCGAGTCCATTCAAAATCATTACCGAGCTTTTCATGCCCGCCTGTTTGATCTTCTTCAGTGCCATCAGAGAGGAGTCGTAATCTTCCCCTTTGTTGACTAGTTTCAATACCTCATTGTCGCCGCTCTCGCAGCCCACATACATCAGACTCAGACCCAGATCTCGCAGATCGCTCAGCTCTTCGACGCTCTTCTTTTTCAGATTGCGCGGCAGGCAATAGGAGGAGACACGCTGCACATCGGGATAGTATTTATTGATCATCTGAAGAATATCTACCAACCGCCGAGTACTCAGGGTCATGGCATCGCCGTCGGCTAAAAATACTCGCTTGACCGGATAGCCGGCTTCAGCAAGCCCACGCAATTCCTCTTCAATTTTCTCTATGGGCTTTGGGCTAAAGCGCTTCTGTTGATCTGTGTACATTTCACAGAAGCTGCACTTGTTGTAAGAGCAGCCATTGGTCACCTGCAGAATTAGTGAGCGGCCTTCACTGGGTGGACGGAAGACCGGCTGGATATAGTCGAGTGGATACATAGAGGGTAGTCTGCGGAAAATTGAGCTTTTAAGTTTACAGGTTTTATTCAGTTTGCATCTGTTGGCAGCCTTTTTTTGATTATTCACGGAATTAATCTAACTTTAGGTAAGTCAGGCAAAAGAATTAGTCTAAAATGCTGCCATTATTTTGATTATCAGTGACTCTCTTCCATGCAAAACAACAGCTCTGACAAGCCATTCAAACCCGGCATCGGTATCGACTTTGGCACCAGCAATAGTGCTGCCGCAGTTTTTGATGGTGAGCAAGTCAGGCTGGTACAGCTCAGTGAGCTCAATCCGATTATGCCCTCGGCCAATTATATAGATCGAGATTTTGCCTCGACCATTGGTCAACCGGCGATTGATGACTATATTAGTGACAATCAAGGTCGCAAGGTGGAGCTCAGTGTCGAGGTGATTGGCGAGGCGCGCACCAGTGCTGGCACCGGCGATGGCCCGGCCAGTGAGTCTGAAACCACTAAGGTTTACGGTCAGGCATTTAACGATGCCAGTCTGCCTGGGCGACTGTTCCGCGGTACTAAGCGCTTGCTGGGCAATACCGCCAGTGACAAGACGGTAATTTTTAGCCGACCATTTCGTCTGGTGGCGCTGGTTACGCCTATATTAGTGGGTATTCGCAAAGCCCTGCGTCGCAGTGTTGATAACAGCAGTCAGGCCTGTATTGGTCATCCAGTGAATTTTGAGGGTATGGAGCAGGGTCGCAACAATGTGGCACTGCAGCGTCTCAGTGAATCCTATCGCTATGCGGGTATTACCGAGCAGAGCTTTTGCCCAGAACCTACAGCGGCGGCCATCAGCTACCTTTATAACTATCCCCACAGCCGCGATCAGTTGATGCTGACCGTGGATTTTGGTGGCGGAACCCTGGATTTTTGTATTCTGCGCCGCAAGGGCACGGAGTTTTCTGTCGAAGCGACCCATGGTATTGCCCTGGGTGGCGATAAGATTGATCAGACTATTTTTCGCGAGCTGGTTTTTCCACTGCTGGGCAAGGGCGAGCGCTGGTCCCGTATGGTCGATGGCAGTGAAGTGGATACGTTGTTTCCCTTTGCTGAGTTTGAAGAGCTGCTGATTAATTGGCCGGTGAGCTATATGCTCAATCAAAACAAATACACCGCCTCGGTGATGCAGCGCATGGTGCTGCCGGATGAAGGGGCGATTAAATTTAAGCGCCTCTATGATCTGATTAAGCAGAACTACAGCTATCAGGTATTTGAGGCGATCAAGGCGTTTAAGGCCGAGCTGTCAGTGTCTGATTCCGCGGTATTGGATATTCCCGAGATTGATATTGAAGTGCGACTGGAGCGCTGGGAGTTTGAGCTGATGATTACCGATCTACTCTTCGAACTGGAACAGGCGATTAGCTTAATTCTCAATAAAGCGGGCTTGCAGGCAGATGATATTGACCTAGTGTTGCGCACTGGTGGTTCTTCATTAATTCCCGCGGTTAAGGATATCCTCGAGAACCAGTTCCCGGGCAAGGTCGTCGAACATGACCCCTTTACCAGTGTAGCTGCGGGTTTGGCGATCGCTGATTATTTTGGTTACGGCTCAGATATTCCTCAATAGAGCTTCCTTACAAGAGCTTCCTTAACAGGGCCTCCTTAAAAGACCCTCTCTATTAACAGCCATTAAACAGGCTGTTCACAAATAATTTTTCTGATTGAGAGCATCTCAGTATCTGTTCTCCGCAAAACTTACTTGCATGCAGCAAGCAAGATAACTAAACTCCCCTCCATTGATACTTTAAATGGACCATAAAATGACTACCTCTTCAGTTTCCGTAAGCACTCAGGCCAATACTGCACCTTCGACTCCAGCGCAGAAAAAGGGCATTCCGCTGCGTTTTGTGACCGCTGCCAGCCTATTTGATGGGCACGATGCGGCGATCAATATTATGCGCCGTATTCTTCAGGGTGCTGGTGTTGAGGTCATTCATCTGGCACACAACCGTTCTGTGGCTGAAGTGGTTCAGACTGCACTGCAGGAAGATGCTCAGGGTATTGCGATCAGCTCCTATCAGGGCGGCCATGTGGAGTACTTTAAGTACGCGGTGGATCTACTAAAAGAAGCCGGTGCTGAACATATTAAGATTTTCGGTGGCGGCGGTGGCGTGATTGTCCCGGAGGAAATTAAAGAGCTTGAGGCCTATGGTGTAGAGCGTATCTACTCTCCCTATGACGGACAGAATCTCGGCCTCGTTGGCATGATCGACGATATGATCGAGCGCTGTTCATTGGGTGCATACACTGATGTAACAGTGGCCGCCAGTGAGCTGGCTGGGCAAGATGGACGCAATAATTTATCCCGTCTTATCACCGCCATTGAGCGCGATGAGCTCAATCCTGAACAGCAAAATTCACTCCGTGAGCAGGCACAATTTCTTAACAATACTGTGCCCGTTCTGGGTATTACTGGTACCGGTGGTGCAGGTAAGTCCTCACTAACTGATGAGTTGATTCGTCGTTTCCGCCAAGACAGTGCCGATGAACTTAAGATTGCGGTGCTGGCCATTGATCCAACAAGACGTAAAACCGGTGGCGCTTTACTTGGCGACCGTATCCGCATGAATGCAATTTATCATCCCTCTATCTATATGCGCTCTATAGGCACCCGCGGTGCCACCGGTGAAGTGCCGGCGGCGCTAAAAGATATAGTCTGCGCCATGCGCCTTGGCGGTTTTGATCTAGTGGTTGTTGAAACGCCGGGTATAGGCCAGGGCGATGCTGGCATCGTGCCCTATGTGGATGTGCCGATTTATGTCATGACGCCAGAATTTGGCGCCCAGAGTCAGCTGGAAAAAATCGATATGCTGGATTACGCCGAGCTGGCGATTATCAATAAATTTGACCGCAAGGGTAGCGACGACGCCTATCGCGATGTGTGCAAGCAAGTGCAGCGCAACCGCGAAGCCTGGACTCAGATGCCGGATGAGATGCCAGTGTTTGGCACCATTGCTTCACGCTTTAATGACGACGGTGTCACGGCGGCTTACCAGGAGCTTATTGGCCTATTACAGCAGCGTGGATTGCGCAGTTTTGAGCAACATCTGGCGAAAGTGGATCGCCGCACTCCGTCGGAAAAAACCGTGGTCGTGCCTGCAGATCGTCAGCGCTATTTGGCCGAGATTGCTGCTGGGGTGCGCAACTATCACAAGCAGGTTGCAGTGCAGGCTAGTCTGGCTCGCCAGCAGCAACAGCTGGCGGCAACCAAAACCATGCTATTGGAAAATGGCAGCGATGCACCAGAGACTATTGATAGCCTAATTGCCGAACGCAAACAGGCTATGGACGTTAAGGCGAGTAATCTTTTAGAGAACTGGCCCGCGGTAGTCGAAGCCTATAGTGGCGACGAAAAAGTTGATGTGCTGCCCAATGGCAAAGAAATTGTTACCAAGCTAAATACGATTTCTCTGGCAGGCAACAAGATCTCCCGTGTTTCCTTGCCGCGTTTTGAAGATCATGGCGAACTGCTCAAGTGGCTGATGCGTGAAAATCTGCCCGGTGAGTTCCCTTACACTGCTGGTGTATTTCCCTTTAAACGCGAGGGTGAAGATCCGGCGCGGATGTTTGCCGGTGAGGGTGATGCGTTTAAAACTAATCGCCGCTTCAAGGCGCTGTCGGAACATGCCGATGCTAAGCGTCTCTCTACCGCGTTTGATTCCGTAACCCTCTACGGATTTGATCCCCATGAGCGTCCGGATATTTATGGCAAGGTGGGTAATGCCGGTGTCTCTATCTGTACGCTGGATGATATGAAAGCCCTCTATGATGGCTTTGATCTGTGTAATCCAACCACCTCGGTTTCCATGACCATTAATGGGCCAGCACCGACTATCTTGGCAATGTTTTTAAACACTGCCATTGATCAGCAGGTGGATCAGTTTGTTGCTGAACACAGCCGTCAGCCCAAAGATGATGAATACCAGAGCCTGCGCAGCAATACATTGAAGCGCGTGCGCGGCACAGTACAGGCGGATATTCTCAAGGAAGATCAGGGTCAGAATACTTGCATTTTCTCCACTGAATTTAGCCTGCGCATGATGGGCGATATGCAGCAGTACTTTATTAACGAACAGATCCGCAACTTCTACTCAGTGTCGATCTCCGGATACCATATCGCCGAAGCCGGCGCTAACCCAATCTCTCAGCTGGCCTTTACCCTGTCTAATGGCTTTACCTTTGTAGAGGCCTATCTGGCTCGGGGCATGAACATTGATGACTTCGCGCCTAACCTGTCGTTCTTCTTCTCCAATGGTATGGATCCGGAGTACACCGTAATGGGTCGAGTGGCGCGCCGTATTTGGGCGACCTCGATGCGCGATCTTTACGATGCCAATCCGCGCAGCCAGAAGCTGAAATACCATATTCAAACCTCTGGCCGTTCCTTGCACGCTCAGGAAATGAACTTCAATGATATTCGGACTACTCTGCAAGCCTTAATCGCGATTTACGATAACTGTAATAGCCTGCACACCAATGCCTACGATGAAGCCATTACCACCCCCACTGAAGAGTCGGTGCGCCGAGCATTGGCGATCCAGCTGATTATTAATCAGGAGTGGGGCCTGGCGAAAAATGAAAACCCCAGTCAGGGCGCGTTTATTATCGACGAGCTAACTGATCTGGTTGAAGAGGCGGTACTGCAGGAATTTGAGAAAATCTCCGATCGTGGCGGTGTGTTGGGTGCCATGGAAACCGGTTATCAGCGCGGCAAGATTCAGGAAGAGTCACTCTATTATGAGCACAAGAAGCACGATGGTTCCTTCCCAATTGTGGGGGTGAATACTTTCCTTAGCGAGACTGAAGAAGAGCCCATGGAAATTGAATTGGCCCGTTCCACCGAGGCTGAAAAACAGAGTCAGATTAAACGTCTGAGAGCTTTCCAGGAGACACACAGCGCAGAGTCTGCGGAAGTGCTTAAACGCTTGCAGGATACAGTGAGCGAAGGCGGCAATGGTTTTGAAGTGTTGATGGATGCAGTGCGAGTTTGTTCATTGGGCGAGATTACCAATGCGTTATTCGACGTTGGCGGACAGTACAGACGTAGCATGTAATCATGCTTGGTATTTTCCGTCAGAAGGGCGTTAAAAATGTACTTATTCGGTCATTTGTTAACAAAATCTCCCTTAATGCGTGCATTTTTGCCTACTTCTGACGCAAACTACCGGCGCATGACGCGGTAGTGGAATAAAACCAGAAATCGTTAATCTAGAAACCGTCAATCTAGGAACCGTCAATCTAGGAACCGTCAATCTAGGAACTATAAGAAATGCCCAAAGCCCTCCGACTCACTCAGGTTGAGCGCAAAGAAATCTCCGACGCCAAGATGCTTGAGGCGGCGGTGGATTTGATTGTCGAGCGCGGAGCGGGGCTCGTCACTCTAAAGGATGTGGGTGAAAAAGCCGGATACTCTCGCGGGCTGGCTGGATATCGCTTTGGCAATCGCGAGGGTCTATTTGATTTCGTACTCAGGTCGGTTGGCGATGAATGGCTCGCTGAACTCACCCAGGTGACCGCCAATAGTTTTGGTTATCAGGCCATAGCCGCGGCCCTCGATGCGCATATTAAATTCTGTGAAGATGCGCCAAAGCATGTGGAAGCATTCTATCGCCTTTGGTTTGATTCTATGGCCCCAGACTCACAGCTTAAAGCGGTTATTTTAGGGATTCACCAACGTCGTCGTGGCGATGTTGTCAGCTGGATTGATCAGGCTGTGGCCGCAGGCGAAGTGCCGGCAACGGTGAATGCGGGAATGCTGGCGGATCACTTTACTGCTTCCGTCAGCGGCATCGTCTACCACTGGATGACCGATCCGGATAATCTCGATGAAATGCGCAATCTACATGAAGCCCTTAAGCAGGTCATGCACAGTATGTTGCGCGGCTAATCGGTTGCCTCAAAAACCGGTTGATATGAGACCTTAGTGGTCACTCTTGGTGCTCCTCAGATATTGAAATTTGTCCCTTTAATCTGCAATCTAGAGAAGTCTGTTTAGCGAGCTAGGTGTGCCATGATTAATTTTCAGCTGAATAATACTTCCGTCCAAGTGGATATAGATCCAGATACCCCGTTGCTGTGGGTGGTTCGGGATCACTTTAAACTTAAGGGCAGCAAGTTTGGCTGTGGTGTGGGTCTCTGCGGAGCCTGCACTATGCAGGTGAATGGCGAAGCGGTGCGCACTTGCACACTGCCTATAGCGGCTGTCCAAGGGGCTGCCATTATCAGTATCGAAGGTCTCGGCACGCCCGATAATTTACATCCATTGCAACAGGCTTGGGTTGAGCACAGCGTTCCCCAGTGCGGCTACTGCCAATCCGGTCAGCTGATGTCAGCCAGTGCGCTGTTGCAGAAAAATCCCAATCCCACAGATGACGATATAGATGTGGCCATGAATGGCAATATCTGTCGCTGCGGCACTTACAGCAAAATTAAATCGGCGATTAAGTCCGGTGCTGAGGTGATGCGTACTCAGGAGAGCATAGTCGAGACGTTTGATCCGGTCAGTGGCAAGTCCATAGTTAAGGAGGCAAGCTCATGAAAACAGCCTCCATAACGAGACGCCTATTTCTTCTGTCCACCGGCGCAGTGGCTACTGGACTTATAGTCGGCTGCTCTTCGGCAGCAACTAAAAGCAAAGGTTATTCCTCTATTGCCGGTGCTTTTGAACCCAACTCATTTATTCAAATTACCCCAGATAATCAGGTGATATTTTATCTGCCCAGCAGTGAGATGGGGCAGGGTATTCTCGATGGTCTAAGCACATTGATTGCGGAGGAATTGCGGGTTGACCCGACGGCAATTGATGTTCGCCATGCCAGTCTTCACTCGGACTATAAAAACCCGGAGTTGCGTTTTCAGGGGACCGGTGGCAGCAATGCAACTCGCACCCAGTTTTTACCCCTTCGGCAGGCGGCGGCTGACACTGCGGCTGCCATCCGCAACGCTGCAGCCAAGCAACTTAACCAACCGGCACATAAGTTATTGTTAGCGGATGGCCATGTCACTGCTGAGGGGCGGCGCTATGCCTTTGGCGAGTTCGTTGCCTTGGCGGCTTTGATGCCGATGCCAGAAAATTCCCCTTTAAGAGGCCCCGCACAGTTTGATCAAATCGGCCGTGAGCGGCCGCGTTTGGATGCCCTGGCCAAGTCCACGGGAACCGCTGTCTTCGGTATAGATGCTGAGGTAGAGAATCTCTACCGCGCGGTGGTGGTGAGATCGCCTGTATTAGGTGCGCCACTGAAGCGCTTCGATGCTACTGCCGCCCTCAAGCAGCCCGGTGTGGTGGATGTGGTTGAGATTCGCACCGGCGTTGCGATTGTCGCCCAGTCCTACTGGCAAGCGCGCAAAGCCGCCTCGGCTCTTGAGTTGGATTGGGAAAAAACTGAACTCGCGTCCTGGTCCTCCGACAGTATTTATCAGAAGTTTACCCAGACCTTGAATGACAGTAGTCAGAAAGGGTTGAAATGCTGTGATGAAGGGGAGGGCGATAAGCTGTTGAATCAGGCACAACATGTCGTTAGCGCCGATTATTATGCGCCCTATTTGGCCCACGCCACCATGGAGCCCTTAAACTGCACAGTTGCAGTAGATGGCGACAACTGCGCGGTTTATCTGGGCACTCAGTATGTGGAAGCCTCGGCTGGTGCAGTTGTTTATTACGGTGATTTCGACGCCGATAAAGTCAAAGTCCATCCCGCCTTTTTAGGCGGAGGATTTGGTCGTCGCGGTCTCGGCGACGATGTCGCCGAAGCGGTGGTGATTGCCAAGAAAACCGGCCGCAATATTCAGCTAGTTTGGAGTCGCGAAGACGATATGAGCAATGACTTCTATCGTCCGGCGGCGCTGGTGCGCATGCAGGCTGGTGTGTCTGAACAGGGGCTAATTGAAACCTGGGCAGTGCGTCGAGTGGGTCCTAATGTACTGGATCATATACTTGATCAATGGGTGGATGTGTTGGCCCCAGACTATCTGAATAAGGGCTTTGTCGATTGGCTCAGCAAGTTAGGTCGACCACTATTCAAACGCTTTATTGCCGATCCCAGTTCTGCCGATGGTATTTTTTCAGATTATGATATGCCCAATAAAGCGGTGCGTCATGTGGCTCAGGATCCAGGTCTGCGAACGGGTCTGTGGCGTTCGGTGGGACATTCGTCCAATGCCTTTTTTAAAGAATCCTTTATTGATGAGTTGGCTCAGCGCGCCGGTATCGACGAGCTGCAGTTCCGTCTCGTCAATATGAAAAACAATCCGCGCCTCACTGAAGCCACGGAGCTGGTTGCGGCCAAAGCCGGCTGGGGCAAGGCGCTGCCGGAAGGGCACTTCCATGGTCTTGCGGCCCACAGCTCCTTTGGTTCTGCGGTAGCGCAAATCGCTGAGGTCTCTGTTGAAGGGACAAAAATTGTTGTGCACAAAGTCACTGCGGCAATTCATTGCGGCCTGGTAGTTAATCCAGGAATTGTTCGAGATGCAGTGGAGGGAGGCATTATATTTGGTCTGACCGCGGCTCTTCATGGCGAGATAACCTTGGTCGATGGCGTGATTCAGCAGAGCAATTTTCACAGCTACCCAATGTTGCGTATGGCTGACGCTCCGAAGGTTGAGGTGCATATAGTTGAGAGCCAAGAACATCCAGAAGGTGTTGGCGAACCGGGCTTACCGCCCTTGGCGCCAGCAGTGGCTAATGCGGTATTTAAGGCCAGTGGGCAGCGTCTGCGCGATCTTCCTCTGAGGCTTAGCTAGTTGCTTGGGCTGCCGCGCTTAACGCCATGAATAATCATCTCAATGAGCTTTTAAAACATTGGCACCCGCTTCGCGATGAGCATCTCTGGGTGTTGGCGACGGTGTATAAAACCGTTGGACCCTGTTATCGCAGAGCTGGTGCGATGATGCTGTTTAATGATCTCGGGCAGCAGTTTGGTCTGCTTAGCGGTGGCTGTTTGGAGGCCGATATTCAGCGCCATGCGGCCCGTGTTATGCATAACAAATGTTCACTTACTGTCAGTTACGATGGCAGCGATGAAGATGATATTACCTTTCAATTGGGTATTGGCTGCGGCGGCACAGTGCATATTGTGCTGCAACCGATTTTGGCTGAGCTTAACTACCTCAATTTAATTAAGGTTCAGGAACACCTAACTCAGGGTGGTACGGGGCTTTATTCTCAGCTTATTGCCACCGATGGAAAAGTCGAAACTCGCTGGGAAATTTCTCAGTCTTCTGTTCAAAAACCTTCCCCAGAATTAATAGAAAAAGATAATCAGACTTGGTTGCTAACCAACCTGAGTCCGCCGCCCCATCTGTTGGTGGTGGGCGCGGGAGTCGATGCTCAGCCGGTTGTGCAGATGGCCAAGACCTTGGGTTGGATTGTCACACTTTGGGATTCGCGCCCAGCCAATGGGCGGCGTGAGCACTTTATGGCGGCTGACCAAATTCTTCGTCAGCCGTTAGATCTTCTAATACAGCATAAATCCGCAGCACAGTGGAACGCTGCAATAGTGATGTCCCACAACCTGCAGATGGATGCCGATACCATCAGCGCCTTGCAGGGCAGCGCCATAGAATATTTGGCGCTGTTGGGGCCAGTCTCTCGCAAGCAGCAGGTTTTGGCTCTGGCACAGCTCGAGGAGCAAGAGCTGTGCATTCCCCTTGCCGGGCCCGCCGGATTAAATCTTGGTGCAGAATTGCCAGAGGGTATAGCCCTATCTATTTTGGCCGAATGCCATGCTGTATTGCAGGGCGCTGCCGGTCAGTCCTTGAGTGGCGTACTCACAGCAGAGACTGGAAGCCGATAATGACCCAGCATATAGAAGTGCTTATTCTTGCCGCCGGGGCTGCCAGCCGTTATGGCTCTGCCAAGCAGTTGATTAATCACCATGGTAAGCCGCTGTTACAGCACTGTATAGATAAGGCCAATGAGGTTTGCCCCAGTCGGGTTTCCGTTGTGCTGGGGGCCAATCGCGAATTGATTGAGCCACTTATTTCGCAAGCCAAAGTAATTCAGAATCATAATTGGCAGCAGGGTTTGGGTGCATCTATTGCCGCCGGCGTCGACCATATTGACCCTCAGTCTGATGGCCTGTTAATCCTTTTAGCCGACCAAATTGCACTGACCACAGATGATCTGAATTTGTTGATCGCTGCTTTTGGTGGCGATAATACAGTCTCTGCTTATTACGCTGGCCGGCGCGGAGTACCCGCCATATTTCCCCAGAGTCACTATGCCGAGTTAGGACTATTGTCGGGGGATAGCGGTGCTAAAGAGCTGTTGCAACGGGAAGATCTCAACGCCGTGGAGATCGATCTGCCTCTTGCCGCAATGGATATAGACACTCCTGAAGACTGGGTTCAATTTCTCGATTCAAATCACTGACTACCCGCTCCTGAGCAGCTCCTCAGCCTCTTCTCACTCGTTCTTCACTCCCTACCCGCTGCTCACTCCCTACCTATCCGCTCCCCACCTCCTACACAAAAGCAATAGCCAGTATTTCTCTGTGTTTAGGGCGTTATAGGTGAATAAGCTGACATTTAAGCCTAATAGAGCTCCATTCAACGAATAGTTGTTGAACCTAACTTTGAAGCGACTTACTCTCCACCCCTGTTTTTTTAAAACAAAAACTAACTAGAATTTATTCAAAGAGGGGGTCTTATGGCAGGTTCAGCACCAGATTCAGGAAGCGCACAAGTGGCGGACGGTCAACCACAGGGAAAGCAAACCTTCGCGTTTATCGCGATGACATGTCTGTTTTTCTTTTGGGGTTTTATCACAGTTCTCAACGATATTTTAATTCCGTTCTTAAAAGAGTCATTTGATCTCAACTACACCCAGGCGATGTTGGTGCAGTTCTGTTTCTTTGGCGCCTACTTTATTGTTTCACCCTTTGCTGGCAGATTAATCGACAAAGTCGGCTATCAGCAGGGTATTGTTATAGGTCTGTTGACCACAGCTGCGGGTTGCTGCTTGTTCTACCCCTCAGCCAGTCTGCACCTTTATCCGCTGTTCCTGTTTGGCTTTTTTGTTCTGGCCAGTGGCATTACTATTTTGCAAGTTGCGGCCAACCCTTATGTGGCAGCCTTGGGGCCAGAGAAGACTGCGGCAAGCCGTCTTAATCTAGCTCAGGCAGCGAACTCCTTTGGTACTACTGTAGGACCAATCGTTGGTGCTGCGTTGATTCTGGGTGTTGTGGCTGCAGATGCGTCGGCAGTTCAGGGTCCATACCTAATGATTGCCGGTCTGCTGATTGCTGCAGCACTGGTATTCCGCAATATTAAACTGCCTGTTCTGACTCATATGGAAAGCGAAGAGAAAGCTGAAGGCAGCATTTGGGAGCATCGTCACCTGGTATTGGGTGCTCTGGCAATCTTCCTCTACGTTGGTGGTGAAGTGTCTATAGGTAGCTTCCTGGTCAACTACTTCTCCGACAGCACGATTGGTGGTCTGACCACAGCGGAAGCTGGCGAGATGGTTGCTTACTACTGGGGTGCGGCAATGATCGGTCGTCTGATCGGTGCTGTTCTAATGAACTACATTGCCGATACTAAGTATCTGGCGATTAATGCGGTGATTGCTATTGTGATGATCGTGGTCAGCATGAACACCAGCGGCAGTGTCGCTATGTGGTCTATTCTGGCGGTCGGTTTCTTTAACTCGATTATGTTCCCAACCATCTTTACCCTTGCGGTGAAAGGTCTGGGTTCCATGACCAGTAAAGGTTCTGGCTTTGTCTGTCAGGCAATTGTTGGCGGCGCACTGATTCCTCTTGTTCAGGGTGTTGCAGCGGATACCATGGGTATTCAGCTGAGCTTTATCGTTCCAATGCTGTGCTATATCTATATTGGTTGGTACGCACTGAACGGCGCACAAAAAGCCTAAGACTGCAGTAATATCGTCGGGCGGGCCTAGGTAATAGGCTCGCCCAATGATGCGTTAAACAATTCCCAAGATTTCTTCCCTAGCCTGATTAAATTCGATTTAACACTTCTTATTAAGCGTCTTTGAAAGATAGCCGAGAGTTTGTCTGTGGGCAGTGTGAAATAAATGGCGGCGCTTAAGAAGCGATTGGTACTTGGGGGGATATCAGAGGGGCTTATTCGAACGGCTTTTTAGCGAGGCTTTCTAGAGAAGGTTTCCAGAGAGGCTTTTTAGAGAAAAAGTGATTCACCGAACCAAGCGCTGAGAGACAGGCTTGGTGCGATGAGATTGTCACTGAGAAGTACGGCGTTAGCCTGCTTCAGCCCGCTTCTACAATACGCTTCATATCCGTCATATAGCCGCGCAGTTCGTGGCCAATGATTTCAACATCATGGTCGCGAATCGCATCGTTTACTTCGATCAGACGAAGGTTGTCGACGGCATTAGAGCTATCAGCTAAACCACCACCCAACTCTTCCAGAGTCAGTGAGCTAGCATGGGCTTGCAACAGTGGCACAGCGGCGTGAGTAAACAGGTAGTTGCCGTATTCAGCTGTATCAGAGATCACTACGTTCATCTCGTAAAGCTTATTGCGAGCAATACAGTTGGCGATCAGTGGTGTCTCATGAAGTGACTCATAGTAAGCAGACTCTTCGATAATACCCGAAGCAACCATAGTCTCGAAGGCCAGCTCAACACCGGCTTTAATCATCGCAACCAGGTAGATACCTTTGTCATAGAACTCTTGCTCAGTGATTTCGATATCGCAATCCGCTGCCTGCTCAAAAGAAGAGTCGGCAGTCTCAGCGCGCCACTTCAGCAAGTTGGCATCATCGTTTGCCCAGTCAATCATCATCGTGCGTGAGAACTCACCTTCGATAATGTCGTCCATATGCTTTTCAAACAGTGGGCGCAGAGTCACTTTAAGTTCTTCTGACATATCAAAGGCTTTGATTTTCGCCGGATTGCTCAAGCGATCCATCATATTGGTGATGCCACCGTGCTTCAGGCCTTCAGTCACTGTTTCCCAGCCGTACTGGATCAGCTTGCGGGCATAGGCGGCATCGACACCAAGGTTGATAAGCTGCTGATGACCCAGAACAGCACCGGTCTGCAACATACCACAGAGAATAGTTTGCTCGCCCATCAGGTCAGACTTAACTTCAGCGATAAACGAAGACTCCAATACACCAGCGCGATCGCCGCCAGTAGCAGAGGCATAGGCTTTGGCGATTGCGTGACCATTGCCCTGTGGATCATTCTCAGGGTGAACTGCGATCAGGGTGGGAACACCAAAGCCGCGCTTGTACTCTTCGCGTACTTCTGTGCCTGGGCACTTGGGAGCAACCATAACAACTGTCAGGTCAGGGCGAATCTGCATGCCTTCTTCAACAATGTTAAAGCCATGTGAGTAAGCGAGAGTGGCCCCTTGCTTCATTAACGGCATAACCGCCGTAACAGCAGCGGTGTGCTGCTTGTCAGGAGTCAGATTAAGAACCAGATCGGCAGCTGGAACCAGCTCTTCAGCGGTGCCAACAGTAAAGCCATTCTCTGATGCCCAAACAAATGACTGACGCTTCTCGGCAATTGCCTGAGCGCGCAGTGCGTAGGAAATATTCAGGCCAGAATCGCGCATATTGAGACCCTGGTTAAGGCCCTGAGCACCGCAGCCAATAATGACAATGTTCCAGTCCTTGATAAAATCACAGCCATCGGTAAATTCGCTGCGGTCCATAAATCTGCATTTGCCCAGCTGCGTCAGTTTGTCGCGCAAGCTCAGGGTATTAAAGTAATTAGCCATGTTCAGTCTCCGGCCACCGGGGATCGGTGGATTGTTTAATTCGAAAAGGTCGGCAAGTGTACTTGATTTATTGCGTTGCTTAAAACGATATATATTCATTACTGTGTTGCGTATTTTGCAATAGTTGGCTCTCGGCGTTAAGCTGCCTCCATGGATATTCGATCACTCACATTGTTTCAGCACCTGGCCACTAGCCTGCATTTCGGCAAAACCGCTGCCGCCTTTCATGTCAGCCCCTCGACTCTAAGTCGTTCGATCCAGCGATTGGAAGATCAACTGGGTAGTCAGTTATTAATACGCGACAATCGCTCTGTGGTGCTAACCAATGAGGGCAAGAAATTACTCAGTTATGCGGATCAGCAAATTAGCCAGTTCGAAAGCTTAAAGCAGTCGCTTAATCAATCGCAAAAAGAGCTTAGCGGCTCGTTGAAACTGTACTGTTCGGTGACCGCTTCCTATTCCTATCTGCCGCCCTTATTAGAAAAATTTCGCCAGGCTCATCCGAACATTGATATCAATCTGGATACAGGTGATGCGGCCGATGGTATTGATCAGATTAAAAATCAGAAAGTGGATTTAGCCATTGCAGCACGACCGGATGAACTGTCGTCGCGCATTCATTTTCAAACTATTGCCACAGTGCCTCTGGCAATTGCTGCACCAACGATTAACTGTGCAGTGAAAAAAGTCCTGCAGGCAGAGACCATTGACTGGGCCAATCTGCCGATTATTTTGCCCGAGCACGGTGTAGCGCGAAAACGTTTTGAGCAGTGGTTTCGACAAAAGACCTCGGTGCGACCCAATGTCTATGCTCAGGTCTCGGGACAAGAGGCACTGGTCAGTATGGTCGCTCTCGGCTGCGGTATTGGTATCGCGCCCAATGTGGTAGTGGAGAATAGCCCAGTGAAAGATCGTATCGAATTGTTGCCGGGCACCCTTATTGCGCCCTTTGATTTGGGCCTCTGCTGTTTTAAGAAAAAACTCAATGACCCTTTAATCGCAGAGTTTATGGCCATGGCTAGTCAGCCTTAGGTCGATGATTAGCATTAGACTACTCACTTGAGTATAGTCTTTGAGCGTTAATTAAAAAAATAACAACTACTAATAATAAGGGGAATCAAATTGAATAAATTATTAGCTGCAAGTTTTACCGTTTTGGCCCTCGCAGGCTGCTCCAATGACCCAGTACCCGAGGCCGCGGCAGCACCAGATGTTGCAGTCGCAGCAGAAGCGATGACCTTCGATATGGTAGGTCAGGTCTTTTTTAATGAATTTATACCTTGCACTGCAGGTCCCGACTTCAGTGAAGCCACAGTAGATGCGATGGTCGCTGAGTGGAGAGTCTCCGGTATAGCCGGTGAGATCCTCGGTGCCTGGGGTTATGCTCCAGCCAGTGAAAATAACCGCTTTCAAAACGGTTGGTGGGAACTGCAATGGTCCTCCAAGGAAGCTGCAGATGCAGGCTGGCAGCAATGGGCTGCAAGTGATGTAGCTCAGGCTTGGTCTAGCAAGTATGAAAATGTCATGGTCTGTGATGCTGCTAGCAGAGTGTCCTGGGATTTTAATTTCCCCCGCGACCCCTACAGCTTTGGTAATATTGATGAGTCTGGACGATTTGTCTCTGCGTTTTTGCCATGTCAGTTAAACGACGGTAAAACAATGGATGACCTAAATATTGCCATCGCTGCCTTCAATACGTTTCTCAATGCCATACCAGTCACTGAGAATAGTTTTTACTCCTATGGTATTTATGCCAGTAATTCAGATGCGAGTGAGGTTGAAATTTACTGGGGTAATTTCCATCCTAGTTTCGAACGTATGGCATTAGCTGATGCAACTTGGATAGACAACGGTGGCGAAACCAAGGCGCAGATGGAAGCCGTTATGACCTGTGACAAGCCTGATGTGCACAATGCTAAGCTCTTTTATAATCCAGAAGATCCAGACTTTTCTTGATCAGCGTTCAGGTAAGTTCCTAGCGCAAAGTTAGATTAAAAAAGGGTTACTTCGGTAATCCTTTTTTAATGGGGCCTTTTAGGTACTTTGATAAGGCACTTTAATTAGGCACTTTTTATTAGGCACTTTTTATCAGGCGCTTTGTATTAGCTGCTTTCTATTAAGTGCTATCTATTACGCGCTATCCATCACCTGCAAATTTTTGACTACTTCAATGCTAGCTAATTTGTTTTAATGCCTGACAATCTTTATTGGGAAAAATCTTATCAACGATCAAATTGTTAGCTTTCTTGAAGCCAATCGACACAATGCCTGGATGTTAATTTTCCCTCTGGCATTTCTCGAAGCCTGCCCTGGGATCGGTCTTTTGATCTCTGGAGCGGTTTTATTAGCCGTCGCCGTTTTTCTCTATAGCGAACAGGTACTAACACTGACACAAATTCTGCCGCTGGCTTTTGCCGGTGCCTGTCTCTCAGATCATTTGGGATTTTATCTGGGCCGCTGGCTCGGCGATAAACTGCACAACACCGCATTTGCCAAGAAGCGAGCCAGCCAGCTGCACAAGGCTGAGCAGTTTATTTTAAAGCATGGCACCGGTGCCATAGTGCTCGGGCGCTTAGTGCCCGCTGTCAGAAGTCTTGTGCCTATGCTGGCCGGCGTCAGTGGAACCAGCCGACTTAAGTTTAGCCTGATAGATTTCCTGGCCTGCGCTATTTGGGTGGGCGGCCTCGGTGTATTAGTAGTGAGTCTAGGTAATCTAGTTCCAGACTAGAGATGGCCCCTGAGACGACGGATTAAAATTCTCGCGTCTCTCCAACATCGAGAACCCAGCTTTTACTGTTGCCTAAAGTGGTATTTTCGGCAGCAGCTTTAAAGCGCTGCGGCGGTTCCGATAGGGGTTCATCAGATAGATCGAAGGTACCAAAGTGGATGGCGATAGCGGTATCCGCCTGCACATCCAAGGCTGCCTGCACAGCTTCCTCTGGATTCATATGTGATGTTTCCATCATGGCTCTTGGCTCATAGGCTCCTACAGGCACAGCGGCCAAATCAAAGGGCCCCAGTTTGGCGCCAATGTCCTTAAAAGAATCAAAATAGCCGGTGTCTCCAGCGAAGTAAAAACGTCGTTCTGGCCCCGTAACCGCCCAGGATGACCAGAGCGCTTTGCGGGTATCCGTGATGCTGCGCTTGCTCCAGTGTTGAGTGGGCAGGCAGTGAATAGTGGTGCCTTTATAGCTGGCGGTGTCGCCCCAATTTAATTCTCGCACCTGATCAATGCCATTTTTACGCAGCAAGTCACCATTGCCCTGAGGGACAAAAAATACCGTCTTAGGATTCAGTTTGACGAGCTCACGCAATGTCGGTAAGTCGAGATGGTCGTAGTGATTGTGAGAGATCACCACAAAGTCGATGGCGGGTAAGTCCTCCAGTGCCAGACCCGGGTCAACCCAACGGCTCGGGCCAATTAAGGGCACTGGGCTCGGTGTTTGAGACCAGATAGGGTCGGTTAAGAAGTTCACTCCATCCATCTGTACCAAGAGCGTTGCATGGCCTACCCAAGTAACCGTGGGGGTGCTGTTATTCTCCCGCAGGAACGTGCCATCGTTAGCTATGCGCTGTGGCGCGCCTGCATCGCTGCGAAACATCGTGCCGAAGCGGCGCAAAAAGAAAGGCACTCTGACAGCCAAGGAGCCATGGGAGAGGTTAGCTTGATAATTGGTAAATCGCCCCTTCTCGTCAACGGGCGCCGGCTCAAAGAGTTGCTCGGGTTCAAGGTGTTGCTCGGATTCAAGGTTTTGCTCGGACATGAAGTATGGCTCGGACTCAAAGTTTGGCTCGGGTTGGGCTGCCACCTGCATTGCGGCAATTGCGAGAGTAAAACCCAGTGTAAAAAGACGATGGGATGGTTTTTTTATCATTATTGGTTCCCCTTGGAGGCGATAGTTTAACTGAATTTATACTATCTTGAGTAGAGTTTTGTCTCAGAAATAGAGCCTCAATGCACCGATTTAAGGCTAAGGCTTACGCCTGATTCGCGAATAAGGGCTGATCGAATTCGAATAGAGACGTTCCGTGTTAAGCTGATCCACGATCAAGGCCCACGCTTAGTTGAGCCTGTTTAAAAAAATTATAAATCGGATAAATATCACCATCATCAATAAAAGGGGAGATCATATTTTGGACCAGGTAGAGTCTATTGATAATCAACCAGCTGTTGCGATTGCCACGGAAAAATCGGGCTTTTATGAGGGATTTAACCGGATCGTTGCTATGGTCCCCAAGCTGTTTATCGCGGCATTGGTTGTCTGGGTAGGGCTGTCGCCCTCTGCTGCAGGTGAGCTATTGCTCAGTATGCAGAATTGGACAACGGCTAATTTTGCCGGTTGGTATATTTATATCACGGCCTTTTACACTCTGGTCTGTTTGGTGTTGGGCATCTGGTCGCGTACCGCCCATATCAAATTGGGCAAGGCGGATGAACTGCCGGAATTTTCCATGTTTACCTGGTTGTCGATGATGTTTGGCGCCGGTATAGGTATTGGCATGTTGACCTACTCCACTGCCGAGCCGATTTTTCACTTCGCCAATAATCCAGACACTATCAAAGGCCTGACTAACAGTCTCAATGAAGATAATGTGCGCAATGCTTACAAATGGGCTCTGCTGCACTACGGGCTGACGCCCTGGGCCTGCTACGGCGTAGTCGGTATGTCACTGGGTTACTTTTCATATAACCGCGGTCTGCCGCTGACCATTCGCAGTGCACTGCAGCCGTTATTTGGTCGCGCTATGTCAGGGAGTGCAGGACATGTAGTGGATATAGTGGCGATTCTAGCCACCATAGTTGGCTTGAGCGTGACCATCGGTTATGGCGTCTCCCAGCTGGCCTCGGGATTTTTCAATATTAGCGGTGCCCAATGGCTGGTCGATGACATTGGCAAGCCGACCCTGGTGGCCCAGTTAGTTGGACTGATTCTTATTATTAGCGCGTCCTGCTTGTCAGCAATGTCAGGGCTGAAAAAAGGCATTAAATGGCTCTCTAATATCAATATGGGCTTATCGGTATTTGTGATCGCCTTCTTTGTTATCTTTGGCGCGACCTTCTTTGCCCTGCAAACGTTCTTCTATGCTATCTGGGACTATTTGGTAGCACTGCCGGCCATGTCGACGACTGTGTGGTCTGGTGAGGGTCCGGAGCCCGCCACGGCACTTCAGAGTTGGCAGGGTGCTTGGAGTATTTTTTATTGGGCCTGGTGGATCGCCTTTGCCCCTTTTGTCGGGCTGTTTTTAGCGCGAGTATCTCGTGGCCGCACCATCCGTGAATATGTGATTGGAGCGATGATTATCCCTTCATTGATTTGTCTGGTGTGGTTTGCCTTTGTCGGTGCGACGGCGATTGATCTGGAGTTGTCTGGCATTGCACAGGGAACCATTGTTAATGCGGATATCTCTGCCCAGCTGTTTAAAACCATCAATTTGATTCTCTCTCCTGAGCTGGCTGTCGCGCTGTCGGTGATCATTGTTGTTTTGCTGATGACTTTTTTGGTGACCTCAGCAGACTCGGGAATTTTGATTATCAATACGCTTGCCTCTGGCGGCAATCAGGGCCTCAAGCAGGCCAAGCACGTGATTATCTGGGGGGTGATATTTGCCCTGTTAATTGGCGCGCTGCTGTCTGCCGGCGGTATGGATGCGCTGAGGTCGGTAATGATTATTGGCGCCTTGCCTTTCTCCGTAGTGATGGGGTTGATGGCGATTTCGCTGGTAAAAACGTTACTCAGTGACAAGGCAGAATAAGCCTTGTGGGTTCGGTCGTTTGCTGTTTACACAGCGAATAGAATACTGGGTGGACGTTTGACGTTCTGATGGAATCTCTTATAGTTGCGGCCTATAAAAAACGCAGTAAGCAGGCCTGGGTGCGTTATCTCTAGTCCTATGAGATAAGGTAAAACCCAACAAAGCCACTGCGTTCTCAATGTACGGTAGGGGTTAGCTGAATCTGTTCAATGAGTCGGTCTAGACATTGTTTTTGCCTAGACCGATCTCAACTGGCGTTATCTTTTATTATCAATTTCTCTTAACTAAAATATATCTTAATTATTAAGCAGGGCTTCCTGTCGAGACTTTTTTGCCAAACATCGTCTCCAGTTCTTCAAGAGACTTGCCTTTAGTTTCTGGCAGTAGCCAGGCAACCAGAATCAGGCCGATTACCGCAAATACAAAGTATGAGAAGAAAGTCAGGGCTGCGCCCAGCACACTAAGCTCAAGCGGGAACAACAGCTGAACCATAAAGCTGACCATGCTATTGATCATGCCGACAAAAGAGATGGCCACACCGCGCAACTGATTGGGGAATATCTCACTGAACAGCGCCCACATCACCGGGCCCAGCGACATCGCAAACGACGCGACAAACCCCAGTATGCCGACCAGTATCAACAGAGCATTCATTTGAGCGGAGCTCTTGATGAGTTCACTCTCATACTTGCGTGCAGCCTCGATACCTATGGCCTCGGAGACCGCCGTCTTAAATTCCACATCACTCTGATAGACCACGCCTACCAATGAGTTGAGTTGGCTGGCATCAAAGTTGGCATCAGCGGTTTCCATCTGTTGCATTTGCACCAAAGACTCTGACTTCAATTCATATGTGGCTTGAGAGAAACCGTAGGTGCAGAGCGCCATGCTAATGGCGATACCAGACAGGCCAACCAGCAGTAATGGTCTGCGGCCCCAGCGATCAATCAGGGCAATCGCAACCAGAGTGAACACAACATTGATTAAGCCCACCAATACAGCTTGAGCGAAGGCGGCATCGGTGCCAATTCCGCTCTGTTCAAAAATGGTTGGCGCATAAAAGAAGATCGCATTGATACCGGTAATCTGTTGTACCACAGCCACAATAATGCCGACTATTAAAGCCAGTCGCATCTTGGGTCCAAAAATACCGCCAATGCGCGCCCACAGTGATTCGGTTACCGTGGCAGAGCTCTGAGTGATCAGCGACATTTCACTATCAACTTGGTCCGCTGGTACCAGCTTAGCTATCACTGCTCGGGCTTCCTGTTCTCTCCCTTTTTGGATCAACCAGCGAGGGCTGTCGGGAATAGCAAACAGGGCGACCAAATATATCAGCGCGGGGACAATTTCAAAGCCCAGCATATAGCGCCAGGCATGCTGATCAACGCCCCAGGCGCTGACCCAGTCTGCACCGGATGAGCTTAGGCCGAGAATGTAGTAGTTGGCGAAATAGGCGGCTGAAAGGCCTATAACAATATTTAACTGATTTACCGATACCAGTTTGCCGCGCCGCTTGGCTGGGGCAATCTCGGCAATGTACATCGGGGCAATAACCAATGAGGTAAAGGCAAATCCACCCAGCGCTCGCGCTGCCAGCAACATATAGTAAGAGGTAGAAAGTGCCGAGGAAACGGCAGATATCAGGTAGAGAACGGCAATAAACATAAGGATCTTTTTGCGGCCAAAAGCATCACTCAAGGGGCCGATCATCAATGTTCCAATGGCACTGGAGAGGGTCGGTGCGGCGACCACAAACCCGGCTTGAATAGGCGTCAGGCCAAATTCAATAGTGACCGGGCCGATAATGCCCGAGACCACTGAGGCGTCGAAGCCAAAAACAAAGCCGCCCAGAGATACAAAAATTGCGCAATAAATTGCGTAGTAGGATCGATATTCCATTGGCGTTCCAAAATAGATGATTAGAGGTTTATTTTTATTATCTTGCGCGCTACTCGCAAAGACGCCGTCAGAAACAGGTTTTTATCGCTGCCATCTGCCGCTGAAATGCACGGCTATCTTCCCAGCGGACGCAATCGGGCTCTAAGTGGCCCGCTAATAGCGCCAAGCTTACGTGTTCAATTTGGTAATTAAAACCTTGATGGGGCCGAGTTTCGTTAAAGCGGTCCACACAGTCGTTGAAGCTGTACAATTTTGCTTCACGGGCTCCCCAGTAGTCAGCGATGCTGATGGTACCCTCGTCGCCAATCAATGTGAGATAGTTGTCTAACTTGCAGCGAAACGAGGTTGCGAGCTGGGCAGAGGCGCTATCTTTGCCATAACTATTAAGTATCACCACATCGTCTTCAACGCCATTCTCCGCGCTGTGATGCCAAACAGTCTGGGTATCTGGATCTCGCTGCAAAAACAGCCAGGCCATCGCAATGGGATAAATACCCATCTCCAGCAAACAGCCACCGGCAAGGCGATTGTCGTATTCTCTCAGATCAGGACTGTAGGGTAGGTGGAAACCAAAGTCGGCCCTCACATGGCACAGGTTGCCAATTCGCCCCTCAGCGATCCATTGCTGGGCTTTTTGAATAACGGGCATAAAGTAGGTCCACATGCCCTCCATAAAATAACGCCGCTCCTCTATGGCCACGGCAATAACCTCCTCCAACTCCTCTGGCGTCACCGTTGCAGGTTTTTCACAAAGCACATGTTTGCCGGCGCGCAATGCTGCGATAGCTTGATCTTTGTGATGGCTATGGGGTGTGGCTATATAAACCGCATCCACATTGGGGTCGGCAAATAGCTCGGCATAACTGCCATAGGCATGGGCAATGGAAAACCCATTGGCAAAAGCCTGTGCTGATTCCAGCTTGCGGGCGGCTATAGCATAGAGGCTTGCATGAGGGGCATGCTCAATATCATTGGCAAAGGTTTTGGCGATTCGGCCTGCGCCAACAATGCCCCATCGAATTCTGGCTTTATCGCTACTCACAGGGTTCGCTCTTCGATCACTGTACTGGCGGAAAATTGATAACGCATATTTCTGTAAACACAGATATCAGTAATATCCTCGGGAGCGCCTGCGGGACAGCAACGGTAGTTGGTTGAGGCTCTATGGGAACCGGTCGCCGGTAGTACCCGGTGCCAGAGATGGCCGTGTATAAGAATCAGCGTGCCTTTTTTTGGGCTCAATGTTATTTGCTCTGGAAAATCTTCGTTAACATCTCCAACAGTTATAGGCCCTAGTTTATGGGTGCCTGGCATTACCAGAACCTCCCCTCCGGTACTGGCATCTATATCCATGCTGTAGACTAGACGATTGAGATTGAACTGGGATTTGTCCTCCGGCGGGCAGTCTTGATGCCAGCTTTGCCCATTGGATCCCTGATGGCTAAACATGACCATGCTGTAGAGACTGGACCAGCCTGCACCCAAAATGGCTTCGGTCAGGTGGACCAAGTTTTGATTTTTTTCGGCAGTATCAAAGTCATTCAAGCCGTCTAGTTGTGGGAACCAAGGAATCACATCTGTATTGGATTTCTTGAGGAATTCATCATTGTGGACAAAATCAGGATTGTTGCCAAAATGTTCCACAATATGTGTTTGATATTTATCCATAAGCTTTATATCAAAGAAGTTGTCGATGGATAAATAGCCTTGCTGCCAAAACTCTTTGGCCAGGGAATCAATATTCATGGATTAGCAAAATACACTTTATTTGGAATTGGGATAAAATTTTATAACGCTAGAAATTTAAAAGCGACTAAGGAATTTTGGGGCAGGTAATGAAATGGCTAGGTGATTTCATTGGCTAGATTAAATTTGTTTCGCTGGGCAGATTTAAGGTCTTCGACGTGATGGGCTATTCAAAGATGATCTATGAAGTCGTCTGCGTATTGAAAGGTTTGATATTACTGGATTAGGTTGCCTAAAAGGCGGCGCAGAGAGATTTGAGACTTTTATGGTAGCTACGGGTGGACTTGAACCACCGACCCCAGCATTA